>Ga0192263_1042_pt2 | contig 39866 bp, 48 predicted proteins | sample Koala_Koa23_I3_FD_131257 | JGI IMG/M metagenome (GOLD analysis project Ga0192263, IMG submission 131257) | Enriched cells from koala feces incubated with labeled cellulose particles, San Francisco Zoo, California, United States - Koala_Koa2-3_I3 ... | reverse complement strand
CGGATTTCCGGTAAGAGTGTTTTTGATGTAGGAACCGGTAATCCGGGAATGGCAAATATCGTGAATCAATACGGAGTAAAATATGGTATGGTGGTATTGGCAGGAGATTTGCTTAAGGCATTTGTACCGTGTCTGTTTTGTCGAATGATACTTTTTTCAGAACTTGGGGCGACTGCGGCTGCATATGCGGGACTCGGTGCGGTGATTGGCCATAATTTCCCCACCTGGCATCGGTTCAGGGGAGGAAAAGGGGTTGCCTGTACCTGTGCTGCGCTGGTTAGTATTTCTTTCGGTTATGGATTGCTTGCCTGCATCATTGGGTTGATTGGAGTATTGATTAGTCATTACCTGCCGATTGGGGCTGTTTTGATACCCGCTGCGTTTATCCTGCCTGCATTTTACTGTTATGGTAATGAAGTGGGGATTCTTACAGTTATCCTGGCTTTGGTGATGCTGCAGCGGCATTTGCCGGGGCTGAAAAATATACCGTCCGGAACAGAGCCGAGGAAAGACTTATTGAAAGCTCTGAGACGAAAGAAAGGTTAAAATGGTGATATAAATGAACATTTCAAAAAAGAGATTTTTATGCAGACGAGATGGGATGACGATTCAGGGGCTTGCTTTTATTCCAGAGGGAGATAATCTTCCGATAGCGATTGTCAGCCATGGTTTTATGGCAAACTACAAAACCACGGAAGGTTATGCGAAATTTCTTGCAGAACGCGGTTTTGCGGCATTTTGCTTTGACTTCAACGGCGGCTGCATCCATGGAAAAAGTGATAATGATACAACCAAAATGACTGTTTTTACGGAGAAAGAGGATCTGAAGGCAGTGATTGCCTATACCAGGAAACTCTCCTTCGTAAACAAGGACGATGTCACTCTGATGGGTTGCAGTCAGGGTGGTTTCGTATCCGCACTTACAGGGGCAGAGCTTGGTAAAAAAATCAGGCGATTGATTCTGTTTTATCCGGCATTGTGTATTCCGGATGATGCCAGAGCCGGTAAGATGATGTTTGCGAAATTTGACCCGCAGAATATTCCGGAAGTGATTCACTGCGGGCCTATGAAACTTGGAAGAGCGTATGCACAGTCTGTCCAGGATGTGGACGAAATTGAAGCAATTTGTTGTTATGATGGCCCGGTTCTGATTGTGCATGGGTCAAAAGACGAAATTGTGGATTGCAGCTATGCCCGGAAAGCGGCGGAAGCTTATAGGAATGCGGAGCTTGTGATTATTCCGGATGGGAAGCATGGATTTTCCAAAGAACATGATAAGATAGCGCTGGAGGCTGTAGAGAGGTTTGTGAAAGAGTAAAAGGCTTATATCATTGTGACGGTATGCAATGCTGCGAGCCTGTAGTTTTGTTGAAATCACGGGGAAGGAGGTGAATTGCTTGTCGGATCGTTCTTATATTGCTATTGACTTGAAATCTTTTTATGCCTCGGTGGAGTGCGCGGAGCGCGGCCTTGACCCGCTGACCACGAATCTGGTTGTAGCAGACTTGAGCCGCACGGAGAAAACGATCTGCCTCGCAGTTTCCCCTTCCCTGAAATCGTATGGTATTTCCGGCCGGGCCAGATTGTTTGAAGTCGTTCAACGAGTGAAACGGGTAAATAAAGAGCGGCAGCGGCGCGCACCCGAACGAACTTTTACCGGTTCCTCCTGCAATATTAATGAATTGAACGCTGATCCTTCGCTGTCTCTGGATTACATTGTGGCCACGCCGCAGATGGCTCATTATATCCAGCGCAGTACAGAGATTTATCAGGTTTATCTGCGCTACATTGCGCCGGAGGATATTCATGTCTACAGCATTGACGAAGTGTTCATGGATGTGACCGATTATTTGCAGACATATCAACTCACGCCTCATGAGCTGGCTATGAAGATGATCCGGGAGGTTTTGAAGGAAATAGGAATTACGGCTACAGCAGGAATCGGCACGAACCTTTATCTCTGTATCAGGATATTCTCAATTTGTCCCACCATGTATTGGAGCATCGTCCTCATATGTCCATGACAGACAGAGCAGCACAGTTTTCGCCATTCGCGGCACTTACCGGTTACGATGCTGCGGTAAAAGAAACCGAACGACTGACAGATCAGCGCCTGGAACTGGACGAAAGCGAACAACAGAAGCTTTCGGAACGGCTCAATCTGCTCAGATCACACCTGAACTATTCACCGATTGTCGAGATTACTTATTTCGTGCCGGACGAACGGAAGAGCGGCGGCGAATACATTACCGTGACAGGTATTGTGAAGAAGCTGGATGAGTTTCAGCGGATACTTATCATGACAGACGGTACCATAATTCTGATCGAGGAGATTGTGGAACTAAACGGTGCGATGTTTCGCTCTATGGATGAATCGTTTGCGTGAAAATAATCATGGTATTTACAGATGCGGATGCGCGGCTGTAAAGAAAATCCTGTGGCTTTTGCAGGCACAGCAATGTATTTTAATGAATATCTAAAAAAAGGAGGTTACATATATGAAGAGCTTAATCGCATATTTTTCACTTTCCGGCGTAACAAAGAAAGCTGCTGAAAAAATTCAGTCCCAGACAGGTGGTGATCTGTTTGAAATCAAAGGAGAAAAGGATTATGGTGGATATCTGAAAGCAGTTGCCATTGGCGGTAAGGAGATTGCGACAAAGGAAAAACCGGCGGTGACAACTCATGTAAAGAATTTTGCTTCTTATGACCGTATTTACATTGGCTTTCCGGTCTGGTATGGCAATTGTCCGCGCCTGATTCGAACATTTGCGGAGGAATACGATTTTTCAGGAAAAGAGGTTTATGTTTTCTGCACAAGTGGTTCTTCAGACCCAGAAAAATCAGGACAGACTATAGCAGAAATCTGTAAAGGCGCGAACGTCCATCCGGCGATTCGTATCAGTAACCAGAGCGATGGTGAGATAAAAGCCTGGGCGAAATAGGCGGTTGGAGAGGGCAGAATATGGGACAGCCGGAGAATGTTAAAATACTCTATCATTATACAGATTTTGGCGCACTGGATGGCATCCTGAGCAATGCGGAGCTTCGCCTGAATAACGTATTGAATATGAACGATGCTTCGGAAATGACGCTTTTTATGAGCAGTCTCTGTAAAGCGGTTGTAGAACGTTTTCAGAATGATGGCGATCTGATCCGGGCACGATGGACAGAAAAGCTTTTTGCTGCGGAAAAAGAAAAGGAATTTATCTATTCTGCTTACGCAGCCTGTTTTTCCTGCTTCCGGGACGATGCCGCACAGTGGGAACGCTACGCGAATCATGGACGTGGAGTCTGTATGGCATTTCGTTATGATCTGCTGAAAAAGATGGCTGTTGAACCGTTATCGCTGCAGACCGTATTCTATCGGGATGACGTAGGTGAGCATGAACTGGTCGAGATTATATATCGCCTGATACGCCGCCATAAAGCGCCCTGGTCTGTCCTGCATCGCTTTTTGATGCAGGACGCAGGCCTCGCTCTCGCGCTTTAGCGCGACTTTAATGGCAAGGCTCTCCTTGAATTACATCACCGGCGATTCGGGCAGCACTGAATCATGCGTGGGCAGCGTCGGCGGCATTTAAGCATCCTTCTTTCCAGAGCGAAAAAGAAGTGCGTCTGGTCGTTTCTCCATTTGAGCAGGGCTTTTTCAACGTACAGCCCAGGTATCATATTTCAAACGAGCGCATTAAGAAGTATTATCCGGTGGATCTACAGAAAATGTGTCAGATAGCAGATACGCAAATGGAGAATGTCATTACAGAACTGATTGTCGGACCGGAGTCCACGCAGTCTGTACCCATTCTGCAGGATTATCTGAGAGATATGGGCTATGAAAAAATGGCTGAGAAAGTGACTCATTCGGCTTGCCCACTGCGGCAGAAATTGTAAAGTAGAAATAATCAGACAATTCACAAGTTTTTCACACAAAATTAGCACTCGACTCTTGACATTGCTAACAATCAGTGTTATAACTCTCGTAGAACAAAGGAAGAGAGATGGAAAAATAAAAACAGATTCCATTTTGAATCCGGTTCTAATGTAGATAAAAACAAAATTGTTGTGTATAATAAAAGGAGAGATGAGATATGTTGAGACCGAATATTTATAGAGAAAATTTATGGGATGAGTTTTTTGATGATTTCTTTCATGAGCCGTTTTACCGTACAGGCGCATCCAGAGGACAGCAGACAGACCTGATGAGAACGGATGTAAAAGAGAGCGAAAGCGATTATGAGCTGATAATGAATCTTCCGGGTATCAAGAAGGAGGATGTGAAGGCCGAGCTGAAAGATGGATATCTGACGATTCAGGCATCCACGAATACAAATAATGATCAGAAAGACAGCAACGGTAAGTATGTTCGCCGTGAACGCTATGCCGGGTCTTTCAGCAGATCCTTCTATGTGGGAGAAGATGTAAAACAGGAAGACATCAAGGCGAAGTTCGAGAACGGCACTCTGATCCTGACCGTGCCGAAGAAAGTACAACAGCCAGTAGTTGAAGAAAATAAGTATATCGCCATTGAATAATATAGATATGCAGCTGATAGCTGCAAATGATTTTCCTCTTCTCTGCGGTGTGACCCTGAGCGGGTGCACCGCTCTTTTTGTATTCTGCGAATTTTTTTCTGTTTAATGAGGGATTCAATCAAAAGAGTAATATTGTATGTGTATTACGATTCGAGGGAGTGCCTGGCAGCGTGTGGGGGCTGCCAGAGCATCTGCGAAACGCGAAGCGTTTTTTGCATCGCAGACGCGATTTGCCGCTGACCAGAGGGAGGCGGCGTTTCCAAACGTGAGTTATGAAATGACGTTGAAATGAATCCAACATCTACATACTGTTTAACATGGATTTTTGACCAAAGTATGTCAGAATTATAAAATTTCAAATAGTGGCTTCTTTGTTGAAGCTGCTTGCTTTTTATGGTAAGATGGTTTCGTTTTTAATTGTGTGGATTGAGAGAGACAGATGAAAGCGAACGAAGGGAGTTAAAATCAGTCATGATACAGCCGATTATGAAAGATGTAATTTTTTTGTCGCAGAAAGCGGAGCCGGCCACTCCAGAAGATCAGCAGGTGGCAATGGATTTGCTCGACACCTTAAAGGCGCATGAAGGAGAATGTGTCGGAATGGCTGCCAATATGATTGGTGTAAATAAAGCAATTGTAGCTGTGAACATTGGATTTATGAATCTGATCATGTATAATCCGGAGATTATAAAGAAAGCGCAACCCTTTCAGACAGAGGAAGGTTGTCTTTCGCTTGTAGGCGTCAGAAAATGCACGAGATACAAAGAAATCGAAGTTCGATATCAGGATGTCAATTTTAAACAGCAATGTCAGAAGTTCGCTGGAGAGCCACGCCATTTATAGTCGCGCTGAAGCGCGAGGAATATCCTGCTCGAAGGGCAGGATGCCACCCGGCGAGGGCGTGGCCTGCGTCCTGCATCAAAAAACGATGCAGGACATATCGCGGATGGACGGCGCAGATCATTCAGCATGAAGTCGACCATCTGCATGGTCAGATTATCTGACAGCAGATTATTAGTATATAAACAAGTGTTTGAGATGGAGGGATTATGTTGAAAATAACATGGATAGGACATTCGTGTTTCAAATTGGAGAAGGATGGCTATACGATTATAACTGATCCGTATGCAGATGGAAGTGTTCCTGGATATGCTCCGGTACGTGAGAAAACAGACATGGTTCTTTGTAGTCATGAACATGCGGATCACAACTTTCGCGATGGGGTAGAGTTGATCGAAAGGCCGGGGCTTCCGTTTCATGTGGAAGTAATTGAAACTTATCATGATGAGGTGTGTGGGAAAAAGCGCGGCCCGAATAAGATTTTCATTATTGATGATGGAGAAAACCGCGTTGCTCATTTTGGAGATTTAGGGTGTGAGCTTACGCCAGAGCAGATGGAAAGGCTGCAGAATCTGGATGCAGCTATGGTTCCTGTCGGTGGTTATTTTACGATAGATGCGAGGCAGGCGGCAGATCTTGTCTGCTCATTGAAGCCCGGAATTGTGATACCGATGCATTACAGGAGTGTGAAGTACAGTTTTGGATATGATGTGATTGGAACAGTTGACGAGTTTACTGAGATTATGGATAACGTTAAGACATTATCCGGAAGTGAGCTCGAAATCGCATCTACAAATGCTTCAGGACCACAGGTAACCGTGCTGAAGCCCAGAAATAGGACAATATGTAGCAGAACTTGAACAGGAGATACGAGAATGGAAATTGCGGAGATGCTGGATGAAATCAAGAAAAAAGCGCAGGAAGATGCCGATCTGAAGGAAGAACTGCTTCGCACAAGAGAGCAGAAAAATCCGCTATCTGCTTTCTGTGCGAAATGCCGCGAATTGGGTTATCCTGTGTATGAGATGGACGTAATTGCAGCGGGAGAAGAATCCTATGCAGCAATGAAACGCAGTACAAATGGCGGAGGAGAAAACTCTCCAATGCTCGAAGCAGAAGATGATTACTATGAGTTGTTTTTTGCTGGCCTTTAAGAATACGAAAACTGAGGGAAAATAGTCCAATGGGCTTTGAACGAAAATGGATATAGAAGAAGCAAAACGAATCCTTGGAATTACGGATGAAGACGATGGCAGAACAGCTAAGATAAAATTCCGGAGATTGATCGGGCGATATCATCCGGATGTAGCAGGAACAGATTCTAAAGAATGCCAGGAGCTGGCGCAGAGGATTAATGCTGCTTATTCTTTGCTCAAAAGTGAAGAATTTTTCCTGACGAAAGCTGTAGCGGAAGTCGTTTGGAGAGAAATTGTAAATGAGTCGGTATTTATAGCGAGAAATATTTATGCTCCATACCATATGGATGTTGATTCAGAAGGGCTATATCAAAAGATAACCAATGGAAAATACATGTGGGACCCGAACGAAGAAGAATTCCCATTGTTTCTGCGTAGTATTTATCATGCTGCGCGTGATTTACTGGATGCAGTCGAAGCAGAATGCAATGTTACCGGAAATACAGATGCACTTCGCATCTCCTGTCAAGAACGCCTGTTTCACTGCCTGGCAATGCAGTTTGTGGAACCGGCAGATTGCCTGCCCAAAATAGCCGTGCCGGACAAGGTTGATAAAGAGAATCGAAAAATTTATCGTTTTCGTGCCTATGTCGGAGAAAAGCAGAATCCGGATATTATGAGAAGAATTGCTTCCCTGCGTGCCACTGAAAGTGTCTACCCGGCGGCACTTCGTTTTGGAGAGCCGCGCATGAAAAATTGTGCTTCGCACAATGGCGCGGCCTTCGTCCATGATTCGTCAGACGAATCATGGACATGTAATGGACGATTGATGATTACTGATAAAAACGGAGGCAGCCTCGGACATCTTTCCTTCGCAGAGGATGAACTGTATTATTGCCTGTTTCCTTTTATGAGCGCGCATATGGCTCAAGTCAGGCTGACTGTAAAGAAGGTTCAGGGGAATAAGGGGAATTATCTGCGCCATGCAAAAGCAGAGATAGAGTTTTTGATACGCTTGAGTCAGGATGCAGACAACTATCGGAATCCGGACATGAACGAACGAATAGAGAGAATCTTATCTGATTATCGTAATCAGCTTCGTGGAACTGCATATGCCAGACGATTGTAAATATGTGGGAAAGATTTCTGCAGTAAGAAAATAATGGAACTGTATGCTTATATGGAGAAATGACGAATGAAGATTCTTGTTGATGCCGATGCCTGCCCGGTAGTTCATATTGTAGAGCGGATCGCAAAAAAATATAATATTCCGGTTACTCTTTTATGTGATACCAATCACGTACTGGAATCTGATTACAGTGAGATTCAGATCATTGGAGCCGGAGCTGACGCAGTTGATTTTGCACTCGTCAATCAATGCAGAAGCGTCGATGTCGTAGTAACTCAGGATTATGGCGTGGCAGCAATGGCTCTCGGAAAAGGCGCGTATGCTATTCATCAGAGTGGACGTTGGTACACAGAGGCGAACATAGACCAGATGTTGATGGAGCGCCACCTGAACAAGAAAGCCCGGAGGAGCAAAAGCAAAAATCATTTAAAAGGTCCGGCAAAGCGTACTCAGGAGGACGATCTGAGATTTGCGGAATCCTTTGAAAGAATGATAAAAGAGTGCATATTGAGCTGCTCAAAGACGGAATAGTTTCAATGAATTATGAAAGAAGGCAACTATATGGAAGAGGGATTAAACCGATTTCTGTCTGCACAGGAGAAATCGTACAAGCGCGCCTTACAGGAAATCTGTTCAGGAAAGAAGATGAGCCATTGGATGTGGTACATTTTTCCGCAGATACAGGGGCATGGAAACGCCCCTTCACATGCGTTCGGCGGTAACTTGCGCCGCCAATTAAAAACGCTGCGCGTTTGGGGCGGCGCTGCTTGGATATAGTCCAACCGCCCAGTATTACGCGATATCCGGGCTGGATGAGGCAAAGGAGTACATCAGCCATCCCGTTCTGGGAGAACATTTGAGGGAAATATCTTCAGCCTTGTTGGAACTGGAGTCTTCGGATGCGGAAGAAGTGATGGGCTGGCCAGACAATCTCAAACTGCGCTCGTCTATGACGCTGTTTTCTATAGCAGACCCATGCTGCGAGGTTTTTCAAAAGGTGCTGAATAAGTACTTTGGCGGAGAGAAAGACGCGAAGCCAATAGCTATCCTGGGGTGGCAAGATCCATCAGTCAGGGAATGAAGGAGAGGATGTCTATGATAGAAAAAGATTTGCACTATCTGTCGTCTGACCGGAAAACAAAAATACATTTCCACGAATGGCTGCCGGAAGGACATCCAAAAGCAGTTGTTCAGGTATCCCATGGAATCACGGAGCATATTGGTCGGTATGGAAAGCTGGCAGGTGCCCTGGTAGAAAAAGGATACGCTGTGTCAGGGAATGACCATTTGGGACATGGAAAATCTGAGAAACCAGAATGCTATCGATGGGAGTATCTTGTGAAAGATACGCGCCGACTGCAGGAATACTTAAAACAGCAGTATCCGACGGTGCCATTTTACAATATCGGTTTTTCTCTTGGCTCATTCGTAGTAAGGGATTTGCTTGTTCGTTATCCTGACAGTACGGATGCGGTCATACTGATCGGCACTGGTTTCCAGAGTTCGATGCAGATTTCATTTGCCAAAGCAATTGCCAGCATGGAGGCAAAGCGGGTTGGAGATGGGAACCGAAGCAAACTTATACAGACTCTGTCCTTTGGCACATACAATCGTTATTCCCGCGAAGCAACGAGCCAAGTAGCCGTGCTCGCACGGATATTTGGCGACTGCCGCGAGGGTCCAATACCCCTCGGGGTATTGGACTTTAAGCCGAACAATACGGAATTTGACTGGCTTTGTGAAAGTACGGACGGAATCAATGACTATATGAGAGATGAAGTCTGCGGAAAATATATGCCGGCAGGACTGTTCCGGGAACTCCTGCGAGGAATGCTGGTTACAGGCAACAAGGAAAGTATTGGAGAAATCCAAAAGAAGCTGCCTATACTTTTTCTCTCCGGGAAAAACGATCCTGTAGGTGAGATGGGGAAAGGCGTAGAACGGCTGAGTATTTTCATGTTCGAGATGCCGGAAGCGGTATCCCTGTGAGATCAGCGTATCGTTTTTTAGAGCGACCAGGTTGATATCAGAATTCATAATACTGGCAATCTGCTGAATATCATATCCGCTTTCAATATAATCAAGGATCTCTTCGTCCGGCAGGGAAATCTGCGATGCGAAGATATTGGCTTCATATTCCATGCGGTTGACGCTCATATCAAAAATATTAAACTCCTGAAAGCCGCCTGTGGCTATGGCTGAATCTCTATGAAGCTGGTCATGACCGAGTTCATGGAGCAGCACGATATTTTCAAGAACCGGATTCATGTTTTCTTTAATGAAAATAAAACGGTTATTCAGAATGACCTTATATGCACCTTTCTGAGATTTAAAAGCTCGAGGGGGCATAATAATAACACCCAGTGCATCAGCAAGCTCTCTGGGATTACGTGTCTGATACTTTGCATATAATTGATTGGCAAGATCAACAATTTTTGTAGTTGGTATTCCCATCCGTAAACAACTCCTCGATTACTGGGATTTTTTAGGCGCATATTTTTGATTGTTCTTTTTGGCGATCCAGTAGGCATCCTGGATGGCCTTCATCATTTCGTCTTTATCTTCTTCTGACAACTCACCTCCGGCAAAGCAGCCAGATACTTCTTCAATCAGCTTTTCCGCCTGTCGTTTACCGCGGCTGCCGTATTGTGCTGCGGCTTCGGAGATGAAAACGTCGTTTCCTTCTTTATCGGTAACTTCAGAATCAGCAATAAGCAGGACGTTTACATCACAGGACAGAACCTCTGCCAATTTCCGGTAAGTCTCACGGTATCTGGGAAGGCTTTTTCCAGATTCATATAATAGTATCGTTCGGGAAGTAACACCGATTGCCTGAGCAAGATCAATTTGCGACATCTTTTTATCTTTCCTCAGCTGCCTTACCTTTTCTGCAAAATTCATCATTCTACCTCTTCATATGCAAACATGCTAAACACGAAAATAAAATTCGTATATTTGTGAAAACTGCTTGACATTAGAAATTAAGATTCGTATAATATGGAATAAATACGAAAATTAATTTCATAGTGAGTATAAGATGAATTTCGTATTTAGTCAAGACTTTTTGCGGAAAAATGCCATGTCTGGAGGATGAACAGATGGATTCTACGAAAGAGAGACAATATATAGCAATTGACCTGAAGTCATTTTACGCTTCTGTTGAATGTGTAGAGCGGGGCCTTGATCCTTTTCAGGTGAACCTGGTAGTAGCTGATCCGACCAGATCCGTATCCACAATCTGTCTGGCTATTACGCCTGCAATGAAGAAACTTGGTGTTAAAAACCGCTGCAGGATACATGAGATACCGCCGGATGTGAAGTACATCATAGCAATGCCCAGGATGCAGCTGTATATTGTGTCAGATGGCTCTCAAAGGTGAAGCAATAAGCTATTACAGGCATATGACTTTTGGGTTATGGTCGGAAGTATGCATTTCGACAGGTTATTATTCCCTTCCTGATACAGGAAAACGATTCGGGGTGTCGAGGACAAATAGAATCGAAATGGCCTCTCTCATTTTTAAACATCGAGCAGGTTTACGGCTGGCCGTTTCCTGCTCGATTTGAAAAAAATTTTGAAGTAATTTTAAAGATAAATATTGGCAGAATTGAACTGTGATTGCAAATAAATATAATGTTTAAGCAAATAGAAAAGATGATTTGATTTTGCCTGAGGCAAATCGACATCGTGGACAAAAGGCATTTAAATGGTTATGATGACACCATGAAGGACGCCTTCGACGGGAGGTGACTGAAATAAATACTTCGGAAACGGAGAAGAAGGTTTATCAGGCAGAGGAAATCCAGAAACTGCTGGGAATTGGCAGAAGCAGAACGTATACTTTTCTTGAAGAGGTATACGAGAAGCAGGAGCCATTTCGGGTAATCAAGATTGGAAAGCTGTTCAGGGTACCCAAACAATCTTTTGATAACTGCCTGGATGGATTCAGTGAGGAAGGGTGACATAATTGAAAGAACAGAATTCTGAAAAAGGCAAATCGTTCTATGAAAAATCTTCCCGGTATCATCGGACGAAGACGCTTCAGGAGAATGGAACGATAAAATACAGTAAAAAAGGTGGTTTTAAGACCCGGGAGGAAGCGGACAAAAGCTACGATCGATGTGAGAAAGAGTTTAAAAATGCATATCGGGCGTGGCAACTGTCTAATCAGGTCAATCAGGATGTATCGTTGAAAGATTATCTGATTTACTGGCTGGAGGATGTCTTTTCTCAACGTGTAGAGTCAACCACATATATGGTTATGGCATACGCGGTGTATGATCTGATTCTTCCGTGTGTGGAACACGATGTAAAGCTGAAATATCTGAATGGGGAGTATCTGGATGCTTTGTTACAGAATGTGGCGCAAATCAGCAGATCAGCGGGAAATAAGGGCAGGGAAGTTTTAAATCTTGCGTTAAAAGAAGCTGTAACGGCAGGATATATCAAAAGGAATCCTGTTGCCGCTCTCTCAGCATGACTTGTTTTAAATCTTTATCTGAAAATTAAGGGGTAGTATTGTCCCCGTTTTTGTGATATATTGAATGATAAAAGAACAATTAGTGCGCTTTTAGAATTTTCTGAAAGGGGTGAGAAATATGACAGCACTAAGAAGAGACGCTTTAGAATTGGTGGAACGGATACCGGAAGATAAATTATATTATGTTGTTCAGATATTAGAAGGGGTGACATTTCTTACAGAGCCTTCTTCATTGTCAAGAAAAGAAATGGCATTTTCAAAATTAGAATCATTGAGGAAAAAGGTTCCATACAATCTTGATTATGATGAGGAACTGGCATCTTATAGGGAGGAGAGATATGGGAATGAGAATACTGATTGACACAAATGTGTTGTTGGATTATCTTCTCTCACGAGAACCGTTTTTTGCAGCATCGAGGAAAATTGTAGAGGCTTGCGCGAAAGAAGAAGTTTCCGGATGTATTGCGGCTCATTCTATTTCAAATATGTTTTATATTATGAGAAAGGCCTTTGGAACACAGGAGAGAAGAAAACTTCTGGCCGGACTGTGTGACTTGTTTGACGTAGAGGGAATAGATAAAGCTAAAATTATGGATGCTCTGCAAAATGAAGACTTTGCAGATTTTGAGGATTGTTTGCAAAGCGAATGTGCAATAGTATATCGAGCAGATTATATTGTGACCAGAAATTGCGATGACTTTAAGGGAAGTCAGGTGCCGACCATGGAGCCAGAGCAGTTTTGCGCGCTGCTGCAAGAATGAATTATTCACAACCTCCTTTATTCATCAGAATGTAAAGGAGCAAATACGCTCGCTGGCCAACATCCTATCCGTATGAGGCGACTATACAGCAGAAAAATATCAGAAAGCTGAAATTGAGCTTTCTGATGAGGCTATCAGGAAGATGCTTGGTTTTTGATGGGAATTGAATGGGAGAATGTGCTTCCCTTTTATAAAAATGTAAAGAAGGAGGGGATTACTTTATGGAACGCAGCGTGAAAGATTTATCAGGGTATCGGTTTGAGTGTTGCAAGGAAGCGCTGGAAGATGCAAAATTCAGAGAGTATTTTTATAATGTATCCCAGGCAAATATCCCGATGCAGAAGTCGGGGTATTTGCCCTTTTAGATTTTTGCTGATGATTTCAAGCTGATGTTTCTTTTTTCATGCAAGTGGATTTTTGACTCGCCAGATATTTATGAAACCTTAATAAATCCATCGCAAAAGCTTTCTTGTTTTCCCAGACTCATCATGTTATACTGATAGCGGTTGCAATGTACGAAGCAATCAACGTTCCCACTGTGAAAATTGCCGGTATTGGCCATCTATTTTTAACGAAAAGGAGAGGATGACGTATGTTTAAAAAGAAAATTGGCGCTGTTCTGCTCAGCGCGATTTGCCTGGCGGCAGCAATTCCGTCTGTCCCGGCTATGGCAGACAGCCAGAAGGTAGTGACTCTTGGAGCGGATCTGTCGGAAGAGCAGAAGACGATGATTCTCCAGTATTTTGGCGTGTATGGGGAGACAAATATTGAGACTCTGACGATTACGAACGCGGATGAGAGAGAACATCTGGGGTCCTATATTCCGCTGGAGCAGATCGGGACACGGACATACAGCTGCGCACTGGTGAGTCCGACTACGTCCGGCGGCATCCAGGTCAAGACGGCGAACCTGACCTACGTGACTAGCAATATGATCGCTTCGACGCTGTCTACATCCGGTGTGGTAAACTGTGAAGTTCTCGCGGCCGCGCCATTTGCGGTGTCCGGCACTGGAGCGCTTACCGGTATTCTGATGGCATACGAGACCGCCTCCGGCGAAACGCTTGATGAGACTAAGAAGGAGACCGCGACGCAGGAGCTGGTCACGACAACGACCATTTCGGACAGCATCGGACAGGTGGAGGCCACTCAGATTGTCAATGAAACCAAAATCCAGGTAATCGAGGGGGATGTGGTAAGCACGGGGGATATCGAGGTTATCGTCGATACCGTGGTAGAAGAGGAGGATGTGACTCTTTCTGAGGAGGACCGTGCGCTGCTGGTCGCGCTGCTGGAAAAGATCGCCGAGCAGGATTACGATTACGAGGAGATGAGCGAGACTCTGGAGCGCGTCGAGGAGAATTTAAATGAGATAAAGGAGTCGCAGAGCTCTGATTCAGATTCTACCTCTGTAGATATTAATATCGAAATCAACAATGATTCCTCGTCAAGCTCGGATTCCAGTTCGGATTCTTCATCAAGCTCGGATTCGGATTCCAGTTCGGATTCTTCATCCAGTTCAGACTCAGATTCTTCCTCTTTATCCGAGGACAGCATTCTTTTAAATACGGACGATTCCGCGCTGGGATCGGATGTCGTATTTGACGCGACGGATGACTCCGCCCTGGCTGAGACGGAGGCTGAGACAGAGATAGAAACAGAAGCTTCTAATACTTCAGAGACAGATGCGGATATCACGATCGAAACAGAAGCTTCCCAGACAGAGGCAGCCACAGAGTCCACAGAAACAGAAGCGGCCGAGACGGAAGCTTCGGATGACAGCATCGGTTTTGATATTACTATTTCCGATTCTTACAGTGATTCCGCAGATGCAGACACCTTCGACGGCTCGTCCGATACGGTAGAAACTGACGCTGCTGACACGGGCACCGATACCGTTGAGACAGAAGGGGCGGATAGTACTGATTCCGATACATCCGAATCGGAAGATTCCGCAGACGATGGTATTGTTATCGAAACAGCCGAGACCGAAGCCATCTCAATCACGGAACTCGTGCTTGAGCCGAACACAGATTCTGACGCAGCCCAGACGGCGACGATTGAGGCGGGGCTGAATTATCTGACGGTTTCGTCCGCACGGACAGATCTGATTGCCGGAACCGGCACACTGTCTATTTATAATGCGGCTGACGGTTCTCTGATTGAGAGCGTTGAACTGTCCGACACCGAAAAAGTGATTTCTGAACAGATTACAGATGCCGCAGAGCTTCTTGAACTGGGTGGCTGGTCGGAAGGGATTGAATTCCGTATTTATCTGGACAGCCCGCTTTCTCCGGACACATCGTTCTATATCATCCTTAGTGATGACGCGTTCACAACCGCGGATGGATCGGCTTCCCTGGTGACATCCCTGGATGGCGCGATTACCTGGTATTTCGATACGCTCAGCTATGGAATCGGCCTTGATGAAACTGTGGATGGAGTCACGGCCGGTGAGGCAGTGACCGGCACCCTGTATATTGATACAGCGGAATCTGCCTACGCAGTGATTGACAGTGTCCTTGCCGATGACATAGAGACGATGATCGAGGAGAATTACATCGCGTTTACCGAAAGTGTCAATACCTTTGAGCTGACATTCGGACAAAGCGGCGATACCGTGATCCATGTATCCTACTATGATTCCGCAGACACGATGAATCTAGTGAATGAAGCGACCTATGAGCTGACTGTACAGTAACACAATTACGGAACACAGAAAAAGCCTTACAGCGCAGACCACCAGGCAAACCACACTAATGGGTGTAATCTTAACTTCAAACACATCAGACCACATTTCTTCACAGGGCGTCCCAAAAGGGGCGCCCTGAGAATGATTGCCGGATTCTTTAGCGCAGAGTTCTTTACAGAATTTGTTTCGGGTTTTCCTTACAGAATTATTTTCCGGTTTACCTTGACAAAAAAAAATAGAGCGGTATAATAAGACCATCGGGCATCTATACGACAAACACATGTTTTTCAAATAGATGGAATGCATTTTTAAGCTAAGAATAACCTGATGTTCTACAGGCATTCCATCTAATTTGAAAAACATGGCGTTAAAAACCTATAACAGATGGAATGCATTTTTAAGCTAAGAATAACCTGATGTTCTACAGGCATTCCATCTAATTTGAAAAACATGGCGTTAAAAACCTATAACAGATGGAATGCATTTTTAAGCTAAGAATAACCTGATGTTCTACAGGCATTCCATCTAATTTGAAAAACATGGCATTTAACCTATAATAGATGGAATGCATTTTGGGAGGTTTTCTATGGATAAGAATCTGACATATCAGGAACAGGTAAATATTGACAATGTCCTGCGTCTCCGGGAGGTTTTGAAGACTCTGCCGGGGTTTGCCAGGGATTATTTTCGGGCGATTGAACCGACTACCTCGACGCGGACCAGGATTTCCTATGCGTATGACATCCGGATTTTTTTTCAGTTTCTGGTTGCGGAGAATCCGCTGTTTCGAGATCAGGATGTGACGGCTCTGAAGGTTGATGTGCTGGATCAGCTGCAGGCTCTGGATATTGAGGAATATCAGGAATATCTGAAGGTTTATTCAGATCCCAATCACAATGTCGTTACAAACGGGGAACGCGGCCTGAAGCGGAAAATGTCCGCTTTACGGAGCTTTTACGCTTATTATTATAAGCGCGAAATGATTCATACAAATCCGACGCTGCTTGTCGATATGCCTAAGCTGCACGAAAAAGAAATTATCCGCCTGGATCCGGATGAAACGGCTCGTTTGCTAGATTATATTGAACATTGCGGGGATTCTCTGACCGGCCAGAAAAAGGTTTATTATGAAAAAACAAAGGTTCGGGACCTTGCAATCGTTACCTTGCTGCTTGGCACGGGGATCCGTGTGTCGGAATGTGTCGGTCTGGACGTGAATGATATTGATTTTAAAAATAACGGCATTCGTGTGGTCCGAAAGGGCGGATCGGAAATGATGGTTTATTTTGGCGATGAGGTCGAGGAGGCTCTTCGCAATTATCTGGAAGATCGCAAGGCAATTACTCCGGTCGCGGGCCATGAAAATGCACTCTTCTATTCTACCCAGCGTCGGAGGATCGGTGTACAGGCGGTGGAAAATATGGTGAAAAAATATGCCCGCGAAGTCACGACTACGAAAAAGATCACACCTCATAAGCTGCGCAGTACCTACGGCACGACATTATATAAAGAAACCGGGGATATTTATCTGGTCGCAGATGTTCTTGGACATAAGGATGTGAATACTACACGCAAACACTATGCCGCAATGGACGATGAGCGTCGCCACACAGCCGCAGGCGCTGTGAAATTGCGCAAGGCCTGAGGAACCTGTGTTATTTGCCGACAGTTCCCAGGCAAATATTCAGCTTTCCAGTATAATCGTAAATGGCCCGTCATTGCAGAGACTGACTTTCATTTTTGCTCCGAACACGCCTGTTTCTACAACCGGGACAGATTTTCTGCACTCGGAAATGATGTACTCATAGAGTTCTTCTGCCGTACCGGGATCACCGGCTTCGACAAAGGACGGCCGGTTGCCCTTTGCGCAGTTTGCGTAGAGGGTAAACTGGGATACAAGAAGCAATTCACCGTCTACGTCTTTTAAGGATAAATTGATTTTTCCATTCTCATCTGGAAAGATGCGCAGACCAATCATCTTTTTGATCAGCTTGTCCGCTTCCGCACGGGTGTCTTTTTGCCCCACACCGATCAACACAAGATAGCCCTTCTTAATCGCGCCTGCCTTCTCGCCGGCGACTTCCACAGATGCTTCTGTGACTCTTTGAATGACAAATTTCATATTTCGGAATCCTCTCCTGCTTTTTTCTGTTTTTGTTTTATCAGTTCCGTTGGTTTACATAATAAAATTCCGTAAACCAGACTTCTCTTAAGTGCCAGCATTCGCCTGGAAGTATTCTTCATATTCTTCAGGTCTTCCGCAGACTCTCCAGGAGGCGCTGAAAATACTCCGGAAGCGGCGCTTCTACTTCAAGATATTCTCCTGTCCCTGGATGAACCAGGCCGATGGTCATGGCATGCAATGTCTGCCCCTGGAGACCGGGGAATGGGCATCTGGAAGGACCATACACCGCATCTCCCAGAACCGGATGGCCGATGCTCTTCATATGTACACGGATCTGGTGGGTGCGCCCGGTCTCGAGCTGGCATTCGATGTAGGTGAATTGGGAATAAGTCTCCAGAACGTGGTAATGCGTAATGGCGTCCTTGCCTCCGGGGACATTCACCGCCATCTCCTTCCGCCGCTGAGGATGGCGGCCGATTGATGCGTGAACAGTGCCATCCTCTTCCATCCTCCCGTGGACGATGGCGCGGTATTTTCTGTTAATAGAGTGCTCTTTCAGCTGCGCGGCCACAGCCTGATGCGCCTGATCATTCTTACATACAATCAAAGACCCCGTTGTATCGCGGTCTATCCGATGGACAATGCCTGGCCTGAGCACGCCGTTAATTCCGGAAAGACTGTCCTTGCAGTGATACAGAAGCGCATTCACCAGAGTGCCGCTGTAATGTCCGGCTGCCGGATGCACGACCATGCCTTTCGGCTTGTTTACGATTATCAGATCCTCATCCTCATACAGAATATCAAGGGGAATGTTTTCCGGCTTCACGTTCAGTTCACGAACGGGTGGAAATGCAATGCAGACACGGTCGCCCTCTGACAGCTTCTGGCCGGGCTTTGCCGATTCGCCATTGACAGACACGGAGCCATCTTTAATCAGACTCTGCAGATATGACCGTGTATATGCTTCATATCGGAGAGAAAGCAAACGATCAAGGCGTTCCCCGCTATCCTCATTTATAACGCTGAATTCGTCCACGGACACGCTCGCCTCCCTTATTTATCAAGCTTCAGAAACGAGAATTCGTCTGAACGGTAAACGGTGAACAGTAAAATAACCGCAAGCCCGGCGCCGACACATACATAGCAGTCCGCGAAGTTGAATACTGGAAAATCAATCAGGGAAAAATACAGGAAATCAATCACGTAGCCGTGTGTGAGCCGATCAATCATATTGCCGACTGCACCCGAAATGATGAGGACGCATACAAACCGCAGCAGGTGATAGGATGAATCAGCCGGAAGCCTGACATATACATAGGCAGCCAGAGCGGTGATAACAAGAGCGATGAGGATAAAAATCAGCTGCCGGTTATTCAGAATGCCGAAGGCGGCTCCCCGGTTTTCCAGATAATAAAGCTCGAATACCCCTGGAATCAGTGCAATTCCAGAGGTCCCGGCCAGAGTAATCCTCGCCAGATATTTGGTAATCTGGTCAGCGGCAAGGAAAAGTACGGTAAGAATGCCGCCGCCCACAAGACATGCCTTCTCTGTTCTCATATAATTCCTCATAGAAAAATGAAAGCTGAACGGTAAACAAAAACATAATGCAGCTATCAGTCGGCGGCGGCTGACAGAATGGGCACATCGCCGGTCGTCCCATCATAGCGGATAAAATTAATTGCCTCTTCCATCTCAGCGTCTGTCACGTCCGACACAACAATCGCATGACCTGGCTTCTCCAGCAGGACAAAACGAATCTTCCCCGCGTTCATCTTTTTATCCTTTTTTGTGGCGGCGATGATTTCAGCCGCAGTCGGGCCTTCAAAGGAGATCGGGAGATAAAAGCCGACATTGATATCACGGATCTCATAGAACTCGTCCTCGTCGATCATTCCGCGTTTCCATGAAATGTAGGCCGCAGCCACAGTACCCAGAGCGACACATTCGCCATGGAGGAGTTCAAAATTCTTCAGCTTTTCGATGGCGTGGCCAATCGTATGGCCAAAATTGAGCAGTGCCCGGTCTCCGGTCGTTTCCTTCGGGTCTTTCTCCACAATATATTTTTTCAGCTCGCAGCTTCTGGCAACCATGATCAGCAGGATAGAATATTTACGATCTTCGATATCGCTCATATGGTCAAGAGTCCATTCATAATAATCTGCGTCCAGAATCAGGCCGTGCTTGAGCAGCTCGCCCATTCCGCTTGCAAACTGTTCGTCCGGAAGGGTGTGCAGGGTCTTAATATTGATGTAGACAAGCGCCGGCTGATGAAATGCGCCGACCATGTTCTTGTAGCAGTCAAAATCTACACCGGTTTTACCGCCGATGCTGCTGTCGATCTGAGAAAGAAGGGTGGTCGGCACCTGGATAAAACGGATGCCACGCAGGTAAGTCGCGGCGGCAAACCCTGTCAGATCGCCCACTACGCCCCCGCCCAGCGCGAGCAGATAATCATGACGGTCAAAGCCGGCCTGAATCAGCACTTCATACAGCTCTCTCACATGATCCAGCGTTTTATTTGCTTCGCCCGCCGGGAACTGATAAACGGAAAGTGCGATGCAGCAGGGCTCTGCCGCCTGTTTTACGGATTCCAAGTAGAGAGGAGCTACATTGGAATCTGTCACAACACAGATGCGGTGTCCTTCGCAGCCCAGACTCTTCAGATAATTTCCCAGCTTTCGGAAGGAATCCTGCAGACAGATCTGATAGGGAGCGTTGCCCTCTGTCTGAACTGTGATTTCCATGCCGGTTCTATATTTTCCTGTATTCATGTTTGAAAAAACTCCTTTTTTATAGTAAACGATTTTAGCCGTTTTCCCGAGAAGCAACGAGCCAGGCAGCCGGAGTCATAAGGGATCCACTGGCAAGCCGATCCCCCTTATGACATAGCATGGGTATTTGACTTCTTCTACACATAGCGATCCACTTCCGCATAGATACGGCCCTTCCGGGACTGTCCGCCGGCGCCCCGGTATCGGAAACGACCCTTCCCGCGCACGGAGACAATGTCGCCCTCCTTCAGGGAGAATGCGTTTGACGTGACCATCTTTCCATTGACAAAGACGCTTCCATTTTCAATCAGGGAAAGAAGGCTGCTGCGCGACGCGCCAAATCCAAGCGCCATCACAGCGTCCAGACGTATGGACGCAATGCTTCCCCGAATGGTCTGTGTGGCGGGAGTGTACGAAAATCCATTCATAACGCAGAGAGTACATGTAACCTGCGTGTGCCGGATCTGCGTCAGCTCACGGCAGATCAGCCCGGAAAAACGGGAGGAGCAAAACAGCCAGGCTTCTTTTTCCGTGACTGCAATGTCCCCGACCGTCGACCGTTCGATCCCCAGATGCATAAGTGCCCCAAGAATATCCCGGTGGCTGAGCGCCTCGGCGAATCTGGGGGCACGCGGGCAGATATGGATACAATGAATCGGATAGACTGTTCCAGATGGCGATACGGCGCAGGAATCGTCGGTGTCCTTTTCCCACAGCGGTGAGTCCGGGATAAAAGCTGCCATGCGGCGCTCCGCTTCCTCATAACCGCCAAAGGCCTCCCAGCTGACCCAGGAAAGCTTATGCAGGGTCTGATGGCAGATATTCTGTTCGTTTAGATTCAGAAAATCGGAAAACAGAACGCAGCCTCTGTTTTGCGCGGAGGCTGCCAGATCCTGAATCCTTTTCGCTAGTAAGTCGTCTTTTTCCATGGCTGTCTGCTTTCTCTTTGCCCGCATCCGGCTGCTGAAACGACAGGAAATGACCGTTCATCAATTTACGCTGCAGTGCATTCGCATCGGATACATAAAAGAAATTCACATCGGATGCTTAAAAGGAAGTCCCGAAGGAAGGCAGGTCGTAGGATGCACCACCCATCATCTCCTGGAAATCGCCGGAGATGTCAACATTGGAAGGCGTGATGATAAAAATATAATTACTCACCTTCTGAAGCTTGCCATGGATCGCATAACAGGAGCCGCATGCAAAGTCTATAATGCGCTGCGCCAGCTCAAAATCAATCCCTTCCATATTCAGGATCACCGTACAGTCGTCAAGCAGCGTATCCGTCACTTCTCGGGAATCCTCGATGCTTTTGGGCTTGATCACGCAGACCTCCATGCTGCCGGAGCGCCTTGAAGTGCCGTTGGTGCGCATGGGCGAAATCTTACTGCTGCTGCGGGAGGCGGTGCGCTGCCTGCTCTGCTTTGCAGCCGTCGAGGTCGGTCCGGCAGCGGCGGCCTCTTCCCTCGCTGCCTGCTCTGCCCTGGCGGATGCCTGGCGGGAGGCATAATCCTCCTCATCCCTGAATTTACTCATGATCCGCTTTTTCGGACGCTCCTCTTCCGGCTCGTCGTAATCTTCGTCCTCATCTTCATCGTCCAGGAATTCCTCCTCCAGGACATCATCATTCATTTTCATTACATTAAGAAACCTGTCGATAACACTCATTTTTTCGTCTCCCATTTTATGCGCAGAACCGGGTAAGAAAGTTAAGAGCGTGCGCCAAATATGCCCGTACCCACACGGACCATTGTGGCGCCTTCCTCTATGGCCACTTCAAAATCCCCTGTCATCCCCATGCTGAGATGACACATATTCACATTATCAATGTTTTTACCCTTAATGTCAACAAATAATTTCTTCATCTCGCGGAAATATATGCGGTTATCCTCTGCCTGGTCCGTATAAGGCGCAATGGTCATCAGTCCTTCGACCCGTATCCCTTCCAGTGCCGCGATCTGGCGGATAAAATCTTCCGCGTCCTCCGGCATTACGCCGTACTTGGAATCCTCCTTCGCCATATTCACCTCTGCCAGTACCGGCATAACCAGTCCTTTGCCAAGTGCTGCCTGGCTGAGTGCCCCGGCCAGATGAATCGAATCAACGGAGTGAACCATGCATGCGCGCTCAATGATGTACTTGATTTTGTTGGTCTGAAGATGCCCGATCATATGCCAGCGGGTATCTGGTGGAAAGGATGGATATTTTTCACGAATCTCCTGCGGGTGATTTTCTCCAAAATCACGAATTCCCTCTTCATAGGCTTCACGGATCAGCTCCACCGGCTTTGTCTTGCTGACAGCGACCAGCAGAACCTCGTCCCGCTTGCGCCCGGAGCGCGCACAGGCGTCCGCAATACGTCCTTCTACTTCCTGTAAATTTTCTTTCAGCATTTTGCAGTCACCTCAAAAAATTTATGGTAAACGGCAGGTGCCGTTTCACTTAATAAACAATCTGGTCGTCCGTCACCTGGGGCGCGTCCAGTGCAATATAGTCGTAAGCGGCAAGGCCGTAGGTATTGTTGCTTTCGACGATGCAGTACTCCTCATTCTGATCAATAATCGTGATCTCACGGAACACGGCATACCCCTTATTGATATTATAGACTCCGTACAGCGTCTCTATATCGTTTTCCGAAAGACGTTTTCTGGTAGAGGATCCCTCGATCCGCAGGTAATCATCCTCCGAAAGCAGCTCCTGATCTACCCAGTAATATCCATCCGAGTAACTGTATACCGTGGCTGTCACATACCGGACGGTAGAGGATCCATCCTCTGCAAAGCTCTCCACGATCAGAGTGATCTCATCCTCCGTGTCTTCATTCACAATCGCGTACTCCTCCGGTATCTTATAAAAAGAGCGGGAGGAAATCGCAGAAATCGGAACCTTCAGTCCGGATTTTTTATTCATCACAAGCTCAATCTCAAGATAGCGGTCCGTGACATATCTGACCAGCGAATTATCAAGCGTAATCTTGCCGAACGTCTCATCCCCATTCGTAATGATCGAAAAGGAAGAGGTAAACGTGACGTTATCCTTTAAAAACCGGAATTTGATGGTGGATGAATCCGCTAGCTCCGTAGCAAGACTGGCGTCCAACGGAAAATAGAGCGCCCATTCTTCACTGGTCACCAGCTTGAAAAGCGTATCTCCCGCGGAAACTGTCCCCTGGCTGCGAAGATTTGTCACGGAATAGTTGCTCTGTGAAAACATGGAGGAGGTAAGCTCGGATTCCTCCGTATCTTCAAAGCCATCTATTTTGTACAGGACAAATCCTGACGCAGGGGCATAACAGGCATTGCGCGTGGTCGAGGAGCTGTCAGAATTTTCTTCGATCACTTCTGAAATAAGACCCTCTACACTGGATTTCAGATCATAGGTTCTCTGGAAATTATTCGGAGAAAAATTAATCGTAAAGCTGGATAAAAGCTCCCTCAGCCGGTCTTCGTCATCCGATGTCATGGAAAAATCACTGATCGACTGAACGATAGTACTCCCAGATTCGTCAATTGCACAGACTGTGCTGCCAGCCGATGTCTTCGCACCCTCGCGTTCAAAATACCGCACACTGCCGGACTGCGTGGCTGTGACGACCGTCTCTTCCCGCAGGGCAAGGGCATCATAGCGGTAATTTCCGGAGATCGTCCCCTTTTTGACTTCATAGGAGGTGATGTGTGTCTCTGTCGCATACATCACCATCATAATAATCATGTAAATAAAAACCAGGCCAAATAACAGGGTGCCGATATTGAAATAAGGGTACCGCCGGTATTTGGTGATTTTTCTTTTCCTTTTATGTTTAACCAAGAAAGCTTACCTCTCTCATAATCGAAATACCATAGGTAGTATTTTATCATGTTCCGGTGACTGATACAAGCAATTTTGAATAAAAAATTGAGAATTGGTTATGCTATGGCAAACGGCAAAAAATATTGCCGTTCTTATCAGAAAACGGCCAGGAGGCATTTTCTGTAAAGCTTTATATAAGTATGCATAAGTATGCAAAAGCATTTGCATCTTGTGCATCAAAATGGAAAGGAGCGGGCTATTATGAGTAAGGGTTTTGATTATACGGCGATCACACTCGTGATCATCGGGGCGGTAAACTGGGGGCTGATCGGTTTCTTCCGGTTGGATCTGGTAAACCTGATTTTCGGCAATATGACCTGGATCTCCAGACTGATTTACGCACTTGTGGGCCTGGCAGGGCTGTATCTTCTCAGTCTTTACGGACGGGTTACATCATTTGGAAAAGGAGATTAAGCTTTGATAATCGGATAGGGGAACGCTTTTCTCCCCTGTCCGCCGCGCCAGGCCGCGTCGTCTGGCTTTAGCCAGAAAAATTCCTTACGCGGCCAGTGTGCATAAAAAGGAAAAGGTCAGAGGAGAATCACTCTCCCCTGACCGGCGTGCCATATGTATGTTCAAAATCTATAATTCTGTAATAATATTCTCTTTGAATTTCGGATCAATATCGTCAGCCTGCAGGGAAATGCTGATGATAAAAGAAAGATGAAACTTTTCGCCGATCCCGTGCAGCGAATCCAGAATCGTGTTTGCCGCAGCGGGGCTGTCCGCCTTCGCGATCGTGAGGAAACTGTCAAGATACAACTGTTCCAGATCATGGTCCTGTGAAATAATACCGTATATAAAACCAATAAATTCTTCGCTGGATTTCAGGTCAAAGCCTGACATGTCGATGAGCCGCACCCTATTATTCAGCTCATACATATGCTTTGCGTTTTTGTCAAGATAAATGATACTGCCATGTGCTGTTTTGATCTCGGTATTTGCCCTGTCAAGCAATACCTTTGTTTTACCTTTCCCCTTGTTGCCTAAAATTAACTGTATCATGGGCGTTTCCTCCTTTAATAGCGGTAAAATTTCATTTCATGAGCCAATTATAGTCTATTTGGCTGGAAATTACAACATCATTTTTCATTCGTTCCAGATCATAACACTGAGCTGAAGCGTAATAACACGGTGGCTGATTACACCGTGAATACCCGCATGCTTTTATACAATCAGCGAAAGCAGAGAGTTCATCTCAGTATAGAGCGTTTCCTTTGACTCGGAATGCAGGATAATCGCAAGATACGGGTTGCCATACAAATCCTTTGCCAGAAGGGCCAGACAGGAGCCCGCGTCATTGGTCGTACCGGTTTTGCCGCCGTAGACGATGACGCCGTCCGGGGCCGTGGCGTCGCCTGTAAAATACAGGTTCGTGGAATCCCAGGTGACCGCTACCGAGTTGCCGTCCGCGTCCGTATATTCCGCATAATAATTTTTGCGGTTGATGATGTCCATAAAGGTGTCATACTGCATGGCCTCATTGAATATCAGGTAAATATCATATACCGTCGTATAATGCTCCGAGTCCGTCAGGCCGTGCGGGTTTGTAAAATGCGTACCCGTCGCGCCAAGGGATGCCGCCTCTTCATTCATAAGCTCCACAAAGGCGTCCACACTTCCTGCAATATGCTCGGCGATCACCATCGCGGCATCATTGCCGGACACGACCATCATTCCGTAGAGCAGCTGCCTGAGCGAGAGGACGTCCCCCACCTTCAGGTCGGCGACAGAGGAACCCTCCTCAATATCGAGAGCTGTGCTCGTGACCGTCACCTGATCGTCAAGGTTGCCATATTTTAATGTGACCAGGGCGGTCATCACCTTGGTGATGCTGGCCGGGGAGCGCTTCGTAAATACGTCCTTCGCATAGAGCGTTTCCAGATCGTTGATGTCAAAAAGAGCTGCGGAATAAGCATCCAGCGACACTGCGGACGTATTGATATCCCCGGTGGCAAGGCAGAGCTCTGAGGCATACCCCTCTTCCGTGTCGAGCTCGCTTAAGATGGTTCCCAACCCAAAAGCCGTGTCCGTACTGCTGTACGAAAAGGACAGCGTGTAATCATGGGAGCGATAGACCATATAATAAACAAGAAAGCCCATACATGCGGCCAGTCCAAGCAACAGTGCAAGGATCGCGGCAAGACGCCGGTTCCGTTTCTTTTCCAGTTTTTCCTGCGTGAGTATTCTTGCCCATTCGCGCTCGGTATAGCCGAGACGCACACGGGCGTCCTCCTTATCTGTACATTTCACGCCACTCAAGGTCTCCTTTTTCCAGTGATTTCAGAAGCATCTCGGCCGATGCAATATTGGTAGCCAGAGGCACATTATGAGTGTCGCAAAGGCGGATCACCTTATTGATGTCCGGCTCGTTCGGCCTTGCTCCCAGCGGATCGCGGAAGAAGATCATCAAATCGATCTGTCCCTGTTCGATCATTGCTCCAAGCTGTTCCTCCCCGCCGATATGACCCGTAAGAAGCTTGTGGATCGTCAGCCCGGTCGCCTCCTCAATCAGCCTTCCGGTGGTGCCGGTCGCGTAGAGCTGGTTCTTCGCAAGAATACCGCGGTAAGCGATGCACAGGTTCTGGATCAGCTTTTTCTTTGCGTCGTGTGCGATAAATGCTACATTCATTTTGGTAATCCCCCTTTGATATTGATACAAACCACTAACTTCTAAACGATAACTTCTAACCACCGACCACTAATCACTGGTACCTCTTCGTCTGAAGCCCGACATTCAGTACAAACCCGATACCGATGCAGAAGCTGACCAGCGATGTCAGGCCATAGCTGACAAAGGGAAGCGTCAGGCCGGTGTTCGGCAGCAGGCCGGTCGCCACGGCGATATTGACAAAGCTCTGAAAAGCAACGAGTACACCGACTCCGCAGGCAATCAGAGTCCCGGAAAGCGCTTTTGCCCTCCTGCCAATCAAAAAGCATTCCAGGGCTATCAGAAATTCCAGAAGGACAATGATACAGCAGCCAATAAAGCCCAGCTCCTCTCCTGCCACCGCGAAGATAAAGTCTGTCTGATCCTGGGACACAAAACCGCCGTTCTTTACAGATTCTACATCGTCATTGTCCAGGCCTTTGCCGTAAAGCTGCCCGGAGGCGATGGCTTTGATGGAATTCTGCTGCTGCATGGAGTCCGACGGATATTCGTCCGGGTAGAGCCATGCATAGATACGAGTCATCTGATATTCCTGGATGATCGTCTGGTCCGGCTGCATGATCAGACTAATGAAAATGACCCCGACCGGTATGCAGACAACCAGGATACTAAATATAATTTTGTAGCTCAGTCCCGCCGTAAAAATCAATGCGCAGAATACCAGAGCCAGCACGACCGTCGTGGACAGATCCGGTTCTCTCAGGATGAGAAAGAGCGGGATTCCGATCAGAACCATCGAAGTAAGAATCGTCCGCGCCGTGTTGATTTTCTCCTCCCGATCCTCAAAGAACCGGGCGAAAAAAAGGATCAGCATGATTTTCGCGATGTCGGAGGGTTGGAATCGGAACCCGCCGATGGTAAGCCATCTGGTTGCGCCTCCTCCCGAGGATCCCAGGCTGCTGACGATGACCAGAAGCAGCAGAACGATGGCGCCAAGATAGATCAGCCAGTTAAAATTCAGGATCCATGTATAGTCCATCAGAGAAAGTACGATCATCAGTATCAGGCCGAGTACGAGCCCAAAAATCTGTCTGGACATATAGTCGGACTCTGCGCTGCCAACCACCAGGATCCCCAGGATCGACAGCACAACCACCCAGAGAATCAGGCGGAAATTATAGTTACTTAACTTGTATTGTCTTAACATCAGACATTCCCCTTTTTATATAAAGAAAAGAGAGCCGTATTTCCATATTGTCGTCATCAACTGGAAAGTATTTTGCAAGGACATCCGTAAGCTCCCCGCGCAGCTGGTCGATTGTCGCCGGGTCGCGCTCTACCCGGTCTGCTGACACCGCAAGCCGGGCGCGCGCCTTCGCGATTTCTCCCGACGTAAGCAAAGTCCTTTTTGATCCTGTTTTCATTTCATGCCCAGAGCCTCCGCAATCCGGTGGAACAGGCTGGAGTGCTCCTGCATATGCACCAGCGGGACGGTCTCTCCGAGAATACGCCGCGCGATATTCAGGTACGCGTTTCCCGCCTGCGAGCTGTTTCCGAGAACCGGCTCGCCATGGTTAGCCGCGATAACAACACTTTCCTCATCCGGCACGGCTCCGATCAGGTTGACAGAAAGAATATCCAGCACATCCTCAACGGACATCATCTCCCCGCGCCGGACCATATCCATGCGGATCTGATTGATGATGAGGTCGATTTTACGGATCCCTGCAGATTCGAGCAAACCGATAATCCGGTCGGCGTCCCGGATGGCGGATACTTCCGGAGTCGTGACGACGATCGCGCGGTCGGCCGCAGCGATAGCGTTGCGAAATCCCTGTTCAATTCCCGCCGGACAATCCATGATAACATAATCGAAGCTTTGCCGCAAGGTTTCTGAAAGCTTAATCATCTGTTCCGGTGTAACCGCGCTTTTATCGCGCGTCTGCGCGGAAGGGAGGAGGTAAAGCCCCGTATAGTGCCGGTCGCGGATCAGCGCCTGCCTGACACGGCAATTCCCCTCGATCACATCGACAAGGTTGTAGATAATGCGGTTTTCAAGTCCCATCACCACATCCAGGTTTCTCAGTCCGATATCCGTATCCACCAGCACGACTTTTTTGTTCAGACGGGCTAGCCCGGCCCCGATGTTTGCGGTGGAAGTTGTTTTCCCGACACCGCCTTTGCCCGATGTAATTACGATTACTTCACTCATAGCAGATCCTCCGATTTTTTATTATGCTTATCATTGGTGTATCAGGAGAAACGCGCTCTCTTACATTCGTCCGTGGCGGCAGGCACTTCTGCCCGTAATCATGTCAGGCAAGATACTCGCACAGCGTCTCATTGGTAATTGATTTCGTCTGAAGATGGTTGTCCTTTACAAAGGCAATTTTCGGATCCGCCGGATACTCCCCGGCATCCTTCTTTTTTATAATCGCGCTCCGGGCCGCGAATCCGGCAATTTTGAGCAGGGCAGGCTTCATGGTAAGAGCGGCTACAAAGCACGCCGTGTCGCCTCCCGCGCCCGCATAGGCAGTACCCATGCAGCAGCCGAGAATTACGATATTTCCCTTTGATGTGACCGAGGCGCCGGGATTGACATCCCCTAAAATCACAATGCTTGTCTCCGCCTCCAGCGATTGCCCGGAGGTGAGCGTACCGCGGTGAAACAGACCTTCGTCCTGTTTCTTTTTTTCCAGAGCGTGCATTACGGCCTCCTTATAATACTCGGCCGATTCCTTTTCTTCGTCTACAATGCACAGGACCTGAATCGTGGAATTCTGCACGATCACGTCGACGAGCTGTGTTTCCTCCTTTCGTGTAAGAACTCTTCCGCGAAAGGTCAGAGCAAGCTTCGCATGCTTGAAAAAACCGGCTGATGAGGCGAACTTCTCTCCCACCGCGACAAGCAGCTGCTCAAAGGGCAGGTCTGCGGAAAGGTTTACAATCAGCCCATAGGGATTACTTTTCAGAATGACCGCGCTGCGTTCCATATGCACCCTTCTTTCATGTTATGTCCATACTCGTGCAGCGAATGTGGATATTGCCTATGATGGCATCTCGAATCAGTCCTCCCACTCGGTATCGGTATCCACCGTGTAGGCATGTCCTGTGATCAGAGTGTCTTCCTCGTCAATCCCATAATAATAGGAAATGACATTTCTTGCAAGTGTCGCCGCATTTGCGGAGGTATAACCGTTCGCGATCCGGACGACGATACCGATCTCCGGGTCATCGTACGGGGCATATCCGATAAAGGTCGCGTGGTTCGGCTGGCTGGTCGTGATCTGTGTCGTTCCGGTCTTACCTGCCACAGCCACTCCGGTGAATCCGGAGAAGGAGTCATGGTTCTGCACCATCCCGCGCATACCGGCATGGATTGCGTCCCAGAGGTCATCGCTCAGTTCAACCGTGCTTCCTACCTCCGGCTCATTTTCTTCCAGAACACTCCCGGAGGAGTCTGAGGTATATTTTACCAGTGTGAGGTAATAGCTGGTGCCGCCGTTCGCGATCGTGCTGACATAGCGGGCCAGCTGTGTGGCCGTGTATGTGTGATCAGACTGGCCCATCGCAGCCCGCGGGGACGCGCTCGTTGCGAAGTGCGGAGACGTCTCTGAGACCTCCACGCCGGATTTTTCCGTCAGGCCGAACATCTCGGCATACTTTTTGAGAAGCTCAATCCCCGCGTCGTCGCTGTAGGTTCCGGTCATGGCGCTGAGCCGGTAGCCGACCGTGTTAAAGTAATAGTTGCAGGACTCCGTAAGGGCGGTCTGCAGGGTGATCGTGCCATGGCCGTACTCGTTCCAGCAATTGATTACGGGGTCGACGAGGTCAAACGTGCCGGTACAGGTGATCCCCTCGCTGATCGTGACGACCCCTTCTGTGACGCCGGCCGCGGCAGAGACGATTTTGAAGGTAGAGCCGGGGGCGATGGCCTCCTGTGTCGCGCGGCTGTAGAACGGCGAGGAGCTGTTGTAGAGCAGCGAATAATAGTAATCATCGTCCATATCGTTCGCCAGGCGGTTGTTGTCGTAGCCCGGATAGCTGACACATGCCAGCACCTCGCCCGAATTCACATCTGTGATCACGACCGCGCCGGAACAGGGCGTCAGGCCGAGCTGGGACGGGGTGATCTCCAGATTGTAGATCTTGTCCATCAGGAAGGTGTAACCGCTTAAGGATCCACTCTCCAGCCTCTCATACTGGCTGGTATTCATCTCCAGCACATCCTGGTCAAAGAGCAGCATACAGATCTGCTCACCGGTGATGCGCTGTTCCTTCAGCATGTAGCGGTAGACCAGCCTGCAGAAATCATCATCATACAGATATTCCGCAATATAATCCGCGATCGCGGAATACATTTCATCTGAATCCAGATACTCACTGTCCACATTCAGCTTGGATACGTCAATCCAGTTCTGCGAGATCGCGTAAGTCAGATACTCCTTCAGGCTGATGGAGGAATCGTCCGTCCAGGCAATGTAGGTCGCGTCGGTCTTGTCGATGGCGTCCTCATTGAGAATGCCGGTATCCTCCATCAGCATATTATTGACGATGTAGGAGACATAGACCTGGTATTCCTCGTCCAGATCCGCATATACAGTCGGGTCATCCGAGAGCAGCTCCTGGCGGATCACAGAAAAAATTTCGGACGCTTTCGTCAGAAACGCCTGATAAACCGTCTGCTCATTTTCGGACGCGTCCGACGATTTCAGGTGGCTGACGCTTAAAATATTGTTTTCAAACAGCGCGTAGTACAGATCATAATAGGCGATGTACACTTCATCAGCGGAGGTCAGGTTTTCCGTGTTGTACTCCTCGACCGGGATGACCTTCGTGTAGAGAATGCCGGCAATTTCCTGCTCCAGCATCTGGTAGGCTGCCTGCTGTAATTCCACGTCGATCGTCAGGTACAGGTCGTTGCCGGCCTGTGCGTCCACATGGGAAATGACTTCCTGCGTCTGGCCAACATAGTTTACATACAGCTGCTCATAGCCCTTTGTCCCCTGGAGTGTCGTCTCATATACGCTCTCCAGGCCGGATTTTCCGACGATATCTGTGGCGGTATATTCACTGTTGACCTCCTGCAGCTCTTCTAGTTCCTCTGAAGAAACCTGCCCGGTGTACCCGATCAGGAGGGACATGCATTCCGCGTAGTCATAGACACGGATATATTCTTCCGAAATGTCAATTCCCGGATAGTCCGAGATATTTTCCAGTATGCGGGAGACTGTCTGGTCGCTGATGCCCTCCGCGATCGTCACCGCCTTATAGCGCTGATAATTGTACGCGGCGATATTCGCGCGCAGCGCTACAAGCTGGAGGATTTCTTCCTGTGTGTAGGTGGCCGGGAGGTCATACTCCTCCAGTTCATCCTGCGTGATGGTGTCATCGAGAATCCCATAGCCGTAGAAGGTCTCAGAGCTGAACGTGGTGGTGCCGCCGCAGAGCAGGTTCATCAGCTCAGAAGCCTCAATATTCAGCTGGTCGGAGGTCAGTCCGTCATCTCCGGTAATACTGGATTTGCCGAAAATATCCGCCTTGAAACGGCTAAGTGTATAGCCGCTCGAATTGTAATACCAGGTGCCGTCCCCGGCAAGAGAAACCTTAAAATCCGCCACAACCGAATCAACCGAATCGCCCTCCTCCTCAATCAGCTTGATAATATGATAGAGGGTGCTGTTGATGGAAAGATTCTTTTCCTTCGTCGAATCATAGGTCTGGTCATCCTCAAATGTCACGCAGTTCGAAATCTCATTGTAGGCGAGCGGCACGCCATTGCGGTCATAGATATTTCCGCGCGCGCTGCTGATGGTCTTCTCCTTCAGGATGGACAGAGAAAAATTTCCCTGATAAGATTCCCCCATCACAATCTGCAGGTAAAACAGCCTCTGAAGCACGAGCGCCACGAGCAGAGCTGATATGACGATGAGGATAATCACACGCGTATTAACGGACGCGCCGGATGATTTTTTCCGAAAAAGCTTTAGCAAAACAGTCGATTCCTCCTTTACATGTCCCATCACAAAGGGATTCTAAATCGCGCGGTTCTCCAATCCGTGTCTCATATGATTATTCATCGGACAAAGAGAGCCCGCGGTTAATCCTGTAAAAAATCTGATAACAGATAATGGTCAGTATCAGGGTATAGACGACCTCCGGCAGAATAATCCGACCAAGGTAAAAAGGGAACTGGAAGCGTCCCCGCATTAAAAAACGAAAGAGATACTGAACGATTCCATATCCGAGATCGCAGATGGATATCAGTAAAATCGGAGTTTTGATATCGTCGTCGTAAAAGATCCGGTAAAAATATCCGCCAAAATATCCTACCCAGAGGTAGAGCAGGGCATTGAACCCGAGCGTACTCTCAAAATAAATATCCGTCAGCAGGCCGCAGAAAAACCCGATCAGCATTCCTTCCCGTCTGCCCCGCATCAGGGCAAAGGAAACCGTGAGTATAATCAGCAGGTTTGGTTTGATTTCTCCGATGGCGATCATGGGGCAGACCGTCGCCTGCAGCAGGACACACACCAGAATCAAAAGTGCCATGATAAGCTTTCGTTTCATAGAATTCTCTCCACCGCGCCGCAGATACCTGCCGCGCAAAGAACATCAGGCTATCTGGGATACCGGCTATTCCTCTTCTCCGGATCCGGAATCCTCATCTGCTGTTTCGGACTCTGTCTCCTGTGAGCCTTCCGCCGCAGATTCCGAAGCGTCGTTATCCTCCTGGCTGTCCTCCGTGGAAGAATCTGTACCGGAGTCATCCGATGAGGAGGGAGTATATTCCTTCAGCTCCAGGATCACCAGAACCTCCTGGAGGTGCCGGAAGTCGACAACCGGCGTGATATAACCAGATTTTGTCAGATTGTTTGAATCATTATTCAGCTCGCTGATATAGCCGATCAGAATGCCCGGCAGATAGTTCTCACTGATGTAGGAGGTCACTACCTTGTCGCCGACGTGTACGGCATTGTCCGCGTCCGTCAGGCGGGACAGGGTCAGGGAGCCTTCGTCTATCAGGGTCAGGTCGCCGCCAACCATGCACTGGTCAGACGTTGTGGAAACCATGGCGCTGACATTACTCTCATCATCAATGATTGCCCGGACAGTAGCCCAGCTGCTGCCAACCTCCGTGATAATTCCGACCAGCCCTCCGTCCGCAATGACGTTCATGCCCTTTTGGATCCCGTCATCGGAGCCCTTGTCAATGGTAAAAAGGTTGAACCAGTTGCCGGATTCCTTCGCGATAATATTTGCGCCCACCTTTTCATAGTCGGAATACTGCTCATCCAGGTCATAGAGCTCCCGAAGGCGCTCCAGCTCCTCGCGGTCCTGAATCAACAGGCTGTTCTCCTCTGTAAGGGTGGCGACCTGCTCCTTGAGCGACTCATTCTCCTCCCGGAGTGTCTCCACATCCTCGAAATTTTCCGTGACGCCGGACAGCCAGGTGCCAAAGCTGTTAATCCCTTTCTGCACCGGTGTGACAATGTACCCGCTCACCTGCTTGATCGGTGCGACAATGTCATTGTTTACAAAGGACAGGATGATCAGAAGCACGCAGAACACGGAAAGTCCTGCAAGCAGGTATTTATTTTTTAAATTATCGTCTGATTTTTTTCTCATCGCAATAAGATACCCTTGAGTAGTAAATTTACCGCATCGCGGCCAGATCGTTCAGTGTGTACGTGACAGGCTTCAGCTCTTTGTCGTTCATAATTTCAATCAGGCCGCGGATGGTGCTGTATTTTGGATCCTGAATGTGGTGGAGCGGGATGCCGATCTCCTTGCGTATGTAATCCGGAAGGTTCAGAATCATGGAAACTCCCCCGCTTAAGTAAATGCCTTCTTTTGAAATATCCTTCATAATCTGCGGAGGAAGGCGGTTATAAATCGAATTGATATTTTCTACGATAGAATCCACCGTATCAATAATCGCAACACTCACCGCCAGGGACGGAATTACTTCGGATTTTGGCAGACCGGATAACGTATGGATGCCGAATACCTTCTGCTCCAGTCTTGGACCATTGACCATGAAAGCGAGGTTGTTTTTGAGGGATTCGGCAGTCTTCTGCCCGATGGCAAGATTAAATTTGCGGCGCACCATGGTAGCGATATCCGCATCCATCTGCCTGCCGCCAATTTTGAGCGTCTGTCCGAGAATCACCTTTCCGGAGGAAATCACGGAAATCTCCGTCGTACCCGCGCCGATATTGACCAGCATATGTCCCCGGCCCGACAAAACCGGAAGCGCCGCGCTGACAGCATCCGAGAGTCCCTTGTCGACGAGACGGATTCTGCCGGAGCCGAGCTGCCCCTTCATCACCTGGAAAAAGGCCCGCTTCTCTACCTGCGTGATCTCGGTCGGCACAGCGATCAGCAGCGAAGAGGCACCTCCGAAGCGCCGGATCAGGTATTCCAGCAAAAGATCCATCTCTGTCAGATTCGCGATCACTCCGTTGGCCATCGGCCAGACAACTTCGATATTTGCAGGCTGTTTTTCGTATACAAGATAGGCCGCATCCCCATAGGCGAGGACGCTGCCGTTTGCGCGCAAAGCGACTACATTTCTGTTATAGAGAAACTTTTTGCCGTTTTTATCTCTGATTTTTATGGTATCTGTCCCAAGATCCAGTCCACATGCTCTCTGAAACAACATGTCTCTACCCCTTACCCTCCGGTCAGACTGCTCCCCCATCCGGCCAGATGCCCTGCTCCCTCATGCTGACGGCCTGGCAGTCGCCTATTATGATATGATCCAGCAGCTCGATGCCGAGCATGGAACCGGCTCTTCTCACACGCTCCGTAAGGCGGATGTCCTCCTCGCTCGGATCCGGGATGCCGCTCGGATGGTTGTGCAGCAGAATGATGCTGACCGCCTGATTGCGCACTGCCTCAATAAAAATCTCGCGGGGAGATATCATGGAGGCTCTGACCGTCCCTTTAGAGAGAACCATGTCCTTAATCAGTCTTCCCTTGCTGTTGAGCATGACCAGAATCGCGGTCTCCTGCTCCAGGTGACGCAGGTCTTCCATGTAATACTCTGCCACAGTCACTGGATCCCGGAAGGAGATCCCCTCGGAAAAACGGCTGCGGGAGATCCGCCTGGACAGCTCCGCTATGCATTTTAACTGTACCGCTTTGACCGTGCCCAGACCCCGCACCTTCATCAATTCCGCGACCGACATATGATAAATACCAAGAAGGCCGCTCTTCTCCCCATTTAATGAAAGGATCTTTCTGGATAGCTCAAGAGCCGATTCTCCCCGGGAGCCGGTGCGCAGAATGACGGAAAGAAGCTCGGCGTCCGAGAGACTCTCCGCTCCGTTTTCCAGGCATTTTTCATACGGCCGCTCCTTAGGGGGCATACTTTTCATCGTGCGCCGTTCATCAGGAGAGTGATTCTCCCCTGTCTTTGTTTTTGTATGTTCCATATACGCTGTTTTGTTCTTCCCCGGCCGTCCGGATTCTGAAATATGGAAAAAGAACCCGGACATTGAACTATTCTAGCACAAAAATCAGGTAAAGTACACAGCAGATTCTTAAATTTTTGCTAAGCAAATTTTTGCTAACGGATCGACAGGTCCTCGGGCGAGATATCTTTCGCAGACAGCTTCCGCGACGCGGATACCATCGACGGCCGCAGAGGTGATTCCTCCGGCATATCCAGCTCCTTCTCCGCAGTGGTAGATTCCGCCAAAAGAAACGCTCTGGCATGTTTCGTCGCGGAGAATCCGTACGGGCGAGGACGTCCGGCTTTCCACGCCGGACATAAGGACGTCCGGGTCGTCAAATCCGTGTATCCTGTGCCCAAAGGAATGCATCCCTTCTATAATACAGGTATTCAGCTCCTCCGGCAGAATTTTCCGAAGATTCGCTGCCTGCCACAGTCCCCTGTTTTCCGGAAGCAGGCTGCCCGGCGCCGCAGACGGCCGGTCCAGGCAGAAATCTTCGAATCGCTGTACGGGAATCCGTCCGTCCGCGCAGTCATAAGCGGCCTTTTCAAGCATGCGCTGGAAAACAATTCCGGCGAGCGGATCGTTCTCTGAAGCGGCCGAAAACCGCCGGTAGTCCTCCGGAGCGACTGTCACAACGATGGCGCTGTTTGCGTTGTGACCATCACGCCCGCTGCAGCTCATTCCGTTTACGGCAGTCATCCCCGGCTCAGAGGACGCATTCACGACGTAGCCGCCCGGACACATACAAAAGGAATACACGCCGCGTCCGTTTTCACATTTATGAGTCAGCTTGTAGGGTGCTGCGCCGAGCTCCGGCGACTCCCTGGCGCCATACATGGTCTGGTTGATCAGACGCTGGCTGTGTTCCACACGGAGCCCGACCGCAAAGGCCTTCGCCTCCATCGCAAATCCGGCATTATTCAGGAAGCGGAAGGTACCCCGCGCACTGTGTCCGATCGCGAGCACAATGGTATCCGCTGTGAGAAACTCCTCGCCATGGTTGATTTCAAGGACATATCTGTGAGCAAAGCCCCGGGGCGGCATCTGCCCTGCATTTTTGGTTACTTCCGAAGCAGCATCGCTGTCTTTTTCGTGTGAATTCCCATGCCGGGAGGTGCCGGGAAGGGAAGAACGAATCCCGGTCAGGCAGGCTTTAAAACGAACCTCTCCTCCGAGACTGATAATCTCTTTCCGGATGTGTTTTACGACCGTGGAGAGCACATCCGTGCCGATGTGGGGCTTCTGGCTCCACAGGATAGAAGGATCAGCCCCGGCTTTTACAAACTCCCGGAGAACGAAATGAATGCGCCCGTCCGGATCCTTAATCAGGGTATTCAGCTTTCCATCTGAAAAGGTACCCGCGCCGCCCTCGCCGAACTGGACGTTGGACGAAGGATCCAACGCACCGGTTTTCCAGAATAATTCGACACTTTTCAGGCGCGCGTCCACGTCCTCCCCGCGCTCCAGAACAATCGGGCGAAGATGCGCCCTTGCGAGCATCAGGGCGCAAAAAAGGCCTGCCGGGCCACTGCCCACGACGACCGGGCGGATTCTGGAGTGGGCAGATTCCCTGCGGACCAATCGGAGTCTGGACTGAGCAGACTCCATGCTGACTGGGCGGATTCTGGTCTGCGCAGGATCCATGCTTACCGGATCGGTCCCAGATTGCGGGGCCTCGATGAAAGCGGGGGCTTCTTTCGATTTTTTACTTTGAAAATCGAATTCATAAGGAAACACATACTCCTTTGGCCGGACGACCGTCACATGCCGGTTTTTTAGCCTTTTTACAAAGGATTCCGCGTGCGGAATCCGCACATCAACCGTGTACACATAGTATAAATCCGGTTTTTTGCGCGCGTCCAGAGAACGGCGAATGACCTTATATTCCGGCAGCGCCTCCGGCCGGATGCGTAAAATCCGGCAGATTTCCCGCTCCAGATCCTTCGTGCTGCAGCCGATGAGCAGCTTAAGCTCACTGATTCTGACTAACATGGGCATCCTGGCGCCTCCTCGTCTTCCAGAACTATCTGTGACAGCAGTTTCCTGGGTTTCACTGAAAAATTTATTACTGTTCTACGATCCGAAGCTGTCCATTACCTGCTGAAAAGATCAGCCTCGTGAAAGAAGATCATGCTAAAATAGATAACCGTGTCTCCGCCATAATTATAACAGAGCCCTATTTTATCCAGCATTTCCATCAGAAGAATGCCGTGGCTCTCCATGGAGAAAAAACGCTTTTCCGGGAATCGGCAGGGGGCGTCCGGGCAGGTGCAGACCTTACACTCCGTACAGCCGGTCGACAGAATGTAAAAATCCTGAAATTCTCCGGCGAGCTCGTCCCTGATTGCAAGAGTCAGGTCGTCATGCTGCCGTTTCACTTTTAAATTGGCGTCTCTCTCCCACGCGTTCGGCGTCTCTGTAACCGTAGAATATACACAGAAATTCTCATATTCCAGACATTTTTCGATTTTTTCCTCAATCGTGCCGCAATACGGAGGACAGGTCCAGCAGTGGCCGTACCGGTCACAGTCGCGTTCACAGATCGCCCAGACCTTCTCTGAAAAAATCAGTTCTTCCCTGGTCCCGAAATAGTATTCGCAGATGGGATGCCCCAGAAGCGTCTGTTCGATGAATTCTTTCCTGCTCATTTCTGTTTCCTCCCTGTCTGGGGCTTTGCCGCGTTTTTTCCGGCGAGATATCCGCTGGTCCAGGCCCACTGCAGGTTATAGCCGCCGCAGGGGCCGTCTACGTCCAGCATTTCTCCTGCAAAATAAAGGCTTTTGTGCAGCCGCGATTCCAGCTTTTCCGTGACCCCGGCACAGTCGACCCCGCCGGCACAGACCTGTGCCTGGTCGAAAGATTTTGTCCCGAAAACCGGAAGGTGGTACATTTTCATCACTGTCACAAGCTCCTTTATAAATTCTTCTGTCATTTCCAGGCAGTATACGGGAGGATGTCCCTGCCCTGCGTGGCTTAAAACCAGAGGGATCAGTTTCTCATTTAAAAACCCGCGCAGCAGAACAGATACCGGTTCTTTAGAAAGCCCACCTGCTCTTTTTATCAGCAGCTCTTCCAGCTCACGTTCATTAAAATCAGGAAGAAAATCAATGCTAAGGACATAGTGGATGCGGTTTTTCGTTCCTTTTGCGCTCGCCTGTGCAGCTGCCGGACTTCTGTCGGAGGAGAATCTCCCGAAGTCCGCATAGCGTGACAGCCCAAAAATGACGATTCCGGAGACGCCGTAGTTTGTCCATTGCAGTTCGCCCGTCTCACTGGCGAGCTCCTCCGTCGCCCGGTCTGTCCAGAAACCGGAAGCGCTGTACAGCAGTGTGACCTTTGCGTGACAGCGCATGCCGGCAAGAGACTTTTCCAGAAAGTGTTTTTCACAGACGAGCGGAACCAGGACGGGGCGGGGCTCGATGATGGAATGCCCAAGGGATTCCGCCAGCAGCTCGCCCTCTGAGGCGGCGCCGGG
>Ga0192263_1048_pt1 | contig 40069 bp, 32 predicted proteins | sample Koala_Koa23_I3_FD_131257 | JGI IMG/M metagenome (GOLD analysis project Ga0192263, IMG submission 131257) | Enriched cells from koala feces incubated with labeled cellulose particles, San Francisco Zoo, California, United States - Koala_Koa2-3_I3 ... | reverse complement strand
GGATATGACAATCCGCCCGAGGCGGCTGCGCGGAAATGAAATTCTGCGCAAGATGGTACGGGAGACACGCGTGGATGCGTCGTCCTTGATTTATCCGATTTTTGTAAAGGAAGGAACCGGAATCCGGGAAGAGATTCCGACCATGCCGGGTCAGTATCGCTACAGCGTGGACCGGATGGGGGAAAAGCTGCAGTCCCTGCTGGACGCAGGGGTAGCCAGTGTTATGTTCTTTGGTGTCCCGGATCATAAGGATGAGGTCGGCAGCGGCGCTTATGCGGAAGATGGAATCGTGCAGAAGGCTCTGCGGCAGGCGAAGCGTGACTTTCCTGGGATGTATCTGATTACGGATGTGTGCATGTGCGAGTACACCTCGCATGGGCACTGCGGCGTACTGTGTGGCTGCGGAACTTCTGAATTTCCTTCTGGAGGGAAAAACGGTCAATCGTCGGAGAAACTATTGGTGAAAAATCAGTCTCTGGATATGGAGGCTGATGGACAGGCGGCACCTATGTTTCCGCAGGGATATGTTGATAATGACCGAACCCTGGAGCTGCTCGCGAAGACGGCGGTTTCGCATGCGCGGGCGGGGGCGGATATGGTCGCCCCGTCGGACATGATGGACGGCCGGGTGGCGGCGATCCGTGCGGCATTGGATGAGGCAGGGTATCTGAACGTGCCGATCATGTCGTACGCGGTAAAATACGCGTCTGCTTTTTATGGGCCCTTCCGTGATGCGGCCGGGAGCGCACCGGCGTTCGGCGACCGCAAAAGCTATCAGATGGACTATCACAACAGCCGCGAAGGGATCAAGGAAGCCCTGCTCGATGTGGAGGAGGGCGCCGATATCATTATGGTAAAGCCGGCGATGTCCTACCTGGATATGGTTGCGAAAATCAAGGAAGTGACGGACGTGCCGATCGCTTCCTACAGCGTGAGCGGCGAATACGCGATGATCAAAGCGGGCGCGCAGCTCGGCTACATTGATGAAGAGAAAATCATCTGCGAGACAGCTATTTCCGCATTCCGCGCGGGGTGTGACATCTACCTGACCTATTTTGCGGAGGAGATCGCGAAGTATATCCGTGAGGGGAAAATTGGGTGAAATCTATGACAAAATCAGAAGAACTATTTGAACGTGCCTGCAAGGTGATCCCGGGCGGGGTAAACAGCCCGGTCCGGGCGTTTGGCTCGGTAGGACAGACGCCGCGGATGATCGCGTCCGCGCACGGCGCATATATGACAGATGAGGATGGCAACCGCTACCTCGATTTTGTCGGCTCCTGGGGACCGATGATCCTGGGACATGACGCTCCGGAAGTGCGCGAGGCCGTGATGAAAGCCTGCGCGGACGGCCTGAGCTTTGGCGCGGCGACGAAGCGCGAGGTCGAGATGGCAGAGCTGATCTGCGGCTCCGTTCCGAATGTGGAAATGGTGCGCATGGTCAATTCCGGCACGGAGGCCGTGATGAGCGCGATTCGCGCGGCGCGCGGCTATACCGGGCGGGATAAGATTGTAAAATTTATGGGCTGCTATCACGGGCATTCGGACGCCCTGTTGGTGCAGGCGGGCTCTGGTGTGATGACAGCGGGTATTCCTGAGTACCGCCCCGCGCGAAGCGCATCGGAATGGGCGGTACGACCTGCCGCCGAGCGCAGCGAGGGGGCGCTTCCGCCAGGCGCCGGAGTACCGCAGGGCTGTACAAAGGACACACTTTCCGCCATTTACAACGATCTGGCGAGCGTGGAGCGGCTGTTTGAGGAATTCCCGGAAGAGATTGCCGCGGTCATCGTTGAACCGGTCGGGGCAAATATGGGGGTCGTGCCGCCTTTACCAGGCAGACATCTGGGATCGCCGGCAGCATCAGCAGCTTCGGAGAGTCTTTTGGCAGATGGAAAAAATGCTTCTTCTGCAGAACAGGCTGACAAGGAGATGACGGAGCCAGGATTCCTGGAAGGCCTGCGCAGCCTCTGCACAAAATACGGCGCTGTGCTGATTTTTGACGAAGTGATCACCGGTTTTCGTCTTGGCTTTACCGGTGCGCAGGGCTACTTTGGCGTGGATGCGGATCTGGTGACCTATGGCAAGATCATCGGCGCGGGCATGCCGGTCGGTGCTTATGGCGGAAAACGCGAAATCATGGAGCGCGTTGCTCCGGTCGGACCGGTCTACCAGGCAGGCACCTTAAGCGGAAACCCCGTGGCCATGGCGGCCGGGCTGGCGCAGCTGACCATCTTAAAGGAGCACCCGGAGATTTATGATGAACTGAACAAAAAAGGGCAGTGGTTCTTCGGTTCCTTAAAACAGATTGCGGAGGAAACGGACGCTCCGGTGCAGGTCAATACCTGCGGCTCGCTTGGCTGTATGTTTTTTACACCGGAACCGGTGGTGGATTACGCTTCTGCAAAGACCTCAGATACGGCTAAATACGCAGAATATTTTCGTCATATGCTGTCAAACCACATTTATTTTGCTCCATCACAATTTGAAGCAATGTTCCTGTCGGCAGCGCACACGAGAGAAGAACTGGCGGACGTGCTGGAACTGGTGAGAGATTTTTTGAATAATGATCTTTTTATGCAGCAAATAGTGTCGGAAAGGGTTCGTAACGGCTGAGGAGTCTTTATTATGACCAGAACATTCACTATTGAGAATGGTCAAAAACCGACAGAAGAGCGAACGTATAATAACATCATTGCAGAAAGGGGGCCGTTGTGATGGGATATTATCTGAATAGCATGGAACCAGTCGAAAACTTCAGGATTGCGTCACAGTCAGAATACTTTGTAGATAAGAGTAAGATTCTGGAAGAACTGTTCCCTTTTTTTCAACGAGCCGACAAGGATATCTGCATAACCAGACCGCGCAGATTTGGTAAGACCATGTTGGCCCATATGATAGCCTCTTTTTTTTCAAAGGCTGTGGATACCTCCGATATTTTTGACAGCCTTTTCATCGCAGAAGCTTCGGAATATCGGGATTATCTGAATCAGTATAATGTTGTTTTTATTGATTTCAGCAAAATGTCCTGGAATTGCGAATCCTATGCGCAATATATCGAAGAAAGAATTGAAATGCGTCTGATCAGGGATCTGATGAAGGCGTATCCGGATGCGGATATTGATCCGAACGGAGCTGTCTGGGATGCCTTTTCTGATGTGTTTAATGAGTACAATGGCGAAAAATTTGTATTTGTAATTGATGAGTGGGACTGTGTTTTTCACAAAGATTTTCTGAAAAATAACGAGAAAAAAGAATTCATAGAATTTCTCGCCGGACTGATTAAAAACCAGGCTTATGTTGCTATGACTTACATGACCGGGATTCTGCCAATTGCAAAGTATTCCAGCGGCTCAACGATTAATAATTTTATGGAATACACGATTGCTACGCAGTCTAAATTCAGTGAATATTTCGGATTTACGAACGAGGAAGTGGACGTGCTGTATGCCAGATATCTCGAAAACGAGGAAGCACCGCTTCTTACAAGAGAAAATCTTAAGGATTGGTATGACAGCTACCGCACGTTGAGCGGTGTAAAATTGTATAATCCCAGATCAGTTGTCTATGCTTTTACAAACAATCGAATTGCAAGCTATTGGACTGGGTCAGGTCCGTATTCTGAGATAAAAAAATATATCGTGAATGATGTCGCCGGGATGAAAACGGATGTAGCTCTTATGGTGGAAGGAGAAGCAGTTCCGGCAAATGTGGAGGAGTACGCGGCTACGTCTATGGAGCTGCAGACGAAAAATGAAATCTTTTCTGCCATGCTTGTATATGGATTCCTGAATTATGAAAATGGCTGCGTCAGTATTCCGAACAGAGAGTTGATGGAGGAATTTAAAAACACGATCGCAAAAGAAACCTCCTATGATTATCTGCGTGATTTTGAGAGAGAATCGGAACGAATTCTGGAAAGAACCCTTGCGATGGATGCCGACGCTGTGGCCGACGCACTTGGCTATATCCATGATACAGAATCGCCGCATAAGATTTATCTGGATGAAACAGAACTGTCTTCCACAGTAAAGCTTGCTTATCTCTCTGCAAGGGGGAAGTACCGGATCGAACAGGAAGAACAGGCTGGAAAGGGATATGTGGATTTTATTTTTTACCCCAGGAACGTAAAAGAGGATGGATTGATTCTGGAATTAAAAGTAGACAGGACTCCTGAAGCAGCGATTAAGCAGATCCGTCAGAAAAATTATGCGCTTCGGTTTCGAGGCAGAATGGGAGAAAAACCACTGACGACGGGTAGAATTCTGGCCGCAGGGATCAGCTGTCAGAAGGGATCGAAAAAGCACAGATGTAAGATCGAGGTTTTAGAGTAGATGGCAGTGCAGGAAAGGCTTTCTTCATTTCATTTAATTACAGGCGGCAGCGGCAGTGGAAAATCCGCGTATGCGGAGAGCTGTGTCACTGCCATTTCCTCCAGGCGAATTTATATAGCCACGATGATTCCCTATGGCGAGGATGGAAAGCGCAGGGTGGAGCGGCATCGGAACCTTCGCAAGGAAAAGAATTTCGAGACGGTCGAGTGCTATATGGGGCTGGAGCAGCTGGATTTGAAATCGATTATACAGAAAATGAGACTGGAGCAGCGAGATTCGAAATCAATTATTCAGAAAATGAGACTGGAGCAGCGGGATTCAAAATCTTCCATATGGAAAACAGCCCCGGAAATGTCTTCGTGTGAATCAGAAGCTTTAAATGAAGAGACTCATTTTTCGGACATGGTTGTCCTGTTGGAGTGTATGTCCAATCTGGTGGCGAATGAGATGTTTGAGCCAAATGGAGCCGGGAAAGATACCGTCGAGGCGGTTATGCGCGGCATAGAGGCGCTGCGCCGGCAGGTGTGCCATCTGGTGGTTGTGACGAATGAAGTGTTCTCAGACGGCATTACCTATGATGCGGAGACGATGCGCTATCTTTCTTACCTGGGAGCGGTAAACCGGGAGATGGCGGCGCAGGCGGATGCGGTCACCGAGGTCGTGTACGGGATTCCGGTGAAAATAAAATGATGGAAAAAAAAGAAATTAATGTAAGCAGAAATTCTTATTACAGAGAAGGTAAATCAGGAGCAGGGGAGGTCAATCAGTGTGCGGATGATCAAACGATGCTGGAGCAGCCTGAATATCGCGTTTTCGATGTATTCGAAGCTCCCGGCGGCGCAGTGTGACTGGTCAGAGGAAAATATGAAATATGTTATGTGCTTCTTCCCCTGGATCGGCGTGGTGATCGGCCTGCTTTGTCTGGGATGGGATGTGCTTGCGTCGTATCTGGGAGTCCGTGATGCTCTTCGGAATGTTATACTGATGGCCATTCCGGTCGTGGTGACCGGAGGAATCCATCTGGACGGGTTTCTGGATACCTCCGACGCCATGAGCTCCTGGCGGCCGATGGAGAAGCGGTTGGAAATTCTCAAGGATTCCCATGCGGGCGCGTTTGCCATTATCTGTGGAATTGTTTATTTTTTCCTGCAGTATGGAGTGCTGGATTCCGTGCAAGGCGACCTGGTCGCTGTCTACGCATGCTGTTTTGTGGTATCACGCTCACTGAGCGCATTCTCGGTTGTCACCTTCCCGAAGGCTTCGGCAAAGGGAACGGTCGCCGGTTTTTCAAAAAGCGCACAGACAAGAGTGATACAGACGACCTCCATTTGCTATCTTCTGGTGACGGGGATTGTCATGGCTTTTCTACAGCCGGTGTACGCAGCAGCGGCTCTGGCCGGGGCAGCCATATCCTTTGCCTGGTATTACCATCGGGCGATGAAGTATTTCGGGGGCATCAACGGAGACCTGGCCGGGTATTTCCTGTCCGTCTGTGAGCTCGTAATGCCGTCTGCGATGGTGGTTGTCTCATTGATATCTGGATGACTATTTTTGACAATAGAAGGAGGAACTGCGCTTATGCCACGAGGAGGACCACCGCCCGGATTTGGAGATCGGGAACGGATGATGGATCAATTAAAGGAACCGAAGCCAAAGACCCTTAAGGATGTGCCGCAGTATCTAAAGCATGTGCTGCATGACACATTTTTCCGGCTGTTTTATATTATCCGGTTGGTCTGGGAGGCGAAACGGTCGCTTCTGCTGCTGATGGCCGTGATGGCGCTTTTTAACGGCGTCTCGCCCGTGATTTCCGCCTTTATCTCAGCGAATCTGCTCAATGAGGTGTCGGATGTCCTGACGAGAGGAATCCGCACACTTTCCGACCTGGCTTCGCATTTGCTGCCTGCCATGCTGCTCCAGTTCGGCTATATGTTTCTGGTCAGCGTGATTAACAGCGTCAGCAACATGACGACCCGGCTCTCCGGCGAGCTGGTGACGAACCATGTCAAAATGAAAATGATGGATAAGGCCAAAGAGATTGATGTGGCTTCCTTTGACATGCCGGAGTTTTACGCGAGGCTGGAAAACGCGAGCAGGGAAACAGACTCCGGGCTGGTGAATGTGATCAGTTCTTCCTTTTCCATCGTGAGTACGCTGATCTCCACCGTGAGTTTTATCGTCATTCTGGCCGCGGTCGCCTGGTTTGCGCCGTTGGTGGTCATCCTGCTGTCGCTTCCGAGCGCGATTATCACATTTACATACCGCAAAAAGAATTTTCGCTACATGTTTCACCACTCCAGGGAGCGCAGGCAGATGTCCTACTATTCGGATACGCTCACCGATAAGGACCTGGTCAAGGAAATGCGGCTGTTTCATTTGTCCGATGTATTTATTTTTAACTATACCAGGGTTTTTGAAAAATATTTTGGCGGGCTGCGGCATCTGATTCTGGAAGAAGGGATCTGGAGCATCGCGACGACGTTGGTGACTACGTCTGTGAACTGTGCGCTGTTTTTCTTTATCACGTATACGGTTGCGACAGGAAATGGCCGGATCGGCGATTATTCTCTTTACACGGGCGCGCTGACCTCCATTGCCTCCTGCGTGGCGACACTGGTGACTACGACCTCCACGATCTATGAGAGGACGCTTTTTATCGACAATCTGATCGTATTTCTGAATGAGAAACGGCATATCGTCCCGAGCCTGCCGGAACCGGCGCAGGTGCGCAGGCACATCGGCCACACGATTGAGTTCCAGAATGTATCGTTTCGCTATCCCGGCACTGAGCGCGATGTCATTCACCAACTGAGTTTTCGCGCGGATCCGGGCGAGACCATTGTGCTGGTCGGGCAGAACGGCGCCGGAAAGACCACGCTTTTAAAGCTTCTGACGCGTCTGTACGACCCGACTGAGGGGAAAATACTGCTGGACGGCCGGGATATGAGAGAGTATGATGTGGATCAGGTGTACGCCATGTTTGGAGCGATCTTTCAGGATTTTGGAAAATACGCGTTTAAAGTATCGGAAAACATCAGCTTCGGTCAGGCAGATCAGCCGATTGATGAGACAGCGATCCGGGCCGCTGCGGTTTCCAGCACGGCGGATGAATTTATCCAAAGATTCCCGGAGGGGTACGATACACCGCTGATGCGGTATTTTGAGGCGGATGGCATAGAGCCGTCCATCGGGCAGTGGCAGAAGCTGGCCGTCGCGCGCGCGTTCTATTCGGATTCGGACGTGATGATTCTGGATGAGCCGACCGCCTCCCTGGACGCGCTTGCCGAGCAGGAGATTTTCAATCAGTTCGACCGGCTGGGGGAGAACAAAACCGTTTTCTTCGTCTCCCACCGTCTCTCCAGTGCGACGATGGCCACCAAAATTCTGGTGCTCGATCAGGGACGCCTGGTGGAATCCGGGCGGCATGAAGAACTGATGGCGGAGAGAGGGCTGTATTACAAGCTGTTTTCTACGCAGGCCAGCCGCTATCTGGTGAAGGATGCGGGCAGGGATCCGGATGGGATTCCACACTTGCCAGACAGGGACGACCGACCGATTCCACCGGAAATGCCTGGTGACGGGAGACGATTTGCACATCAAAATAAAACAAAATAGTATGGAGGAAAACTATGATTATCTACGTGAATGCAAAAGCAGGCCATGATGGAAACGGAACAAAAGAAATGCCTTTTAAGCACATCAATGACGCCGCGAAGATCGCGCGGCCTGGAGATGAGGTTGTCGTAGCTCCTGGAAGGTACCGGGAGTATGTGGATCCGGTAAACGCTGGATATGAGGACGCACGGATTACCTACCGTAGCGCGGAGCCGCTCGGAGCGGTGATTACCGGAGCGGAGCCGCTTACCGGATGGAGTCTGTACGAAGGAACGGTCTGGACGGCGCGTGTGAAAAACAGTGTTTTTGGCGCGTACAATCCCTACACCACACCTGTATACGGCGACTGGTATTTTGCGGAGGCGAATAAGCATACCGGCTGTGTCTATCTGAATGAGAAAGCCATGTATGAGGCGGCCTCTCTTGACGAGTGTATCAGGGGCGAGGTTTACGAGTGCAGCTGGGTGCCGGAGGAGTCCATTTATAAATGGTATACCGAGCAGGATGATAAAACGGACGAGACGGTTCTCTACGCAAATTTTCAGGGAAAGAATCCCAATGAAGAGAACATCGAAATCAACGTCCGCCGGGAGTGCTTTTTCCCGTCAAAGACGGGTGTTGGCTATATTACGGTCAGCGGCTTTAAGATCAATAAGGCCGCCACGACCTGGGCGCCGCCTGCTGCCTTTCAGGATGGCATGATCGGCCCGCACTGGAGTAAGGGCTGGATTATTGAGGACTGTGAGATTTCCGACAGCAAGTGCGCGGGCATTTCTCTGGGTAAATATCTGGACCCGGAAAATGAGCATTATTTTACCTATAAACAGGTCAAAAGCCCGACCCAGATGGAGCGGGACGCAGTCTGCCGCGGGCAGTATCACGGCTGGCTGAAGGAGCGTGTCGGCAGCCACATCATCCGCCGCAACAATATCCACCACTGCGAGCAGGGCGGCATTATCGGCCGCATGGGCGGTGTGTTCAGCATCATTGAGGACAACCACATCCACCACATTAACAACATGATGGAGCAGGGCGGCGCGGAAATCTCCGGTATCAAGCTGCATGCCGCGATCGACGTCATCATGCGCCGCAACCACATTCATCACTGTACGATGGGGATCTGGTGCGACTGGGAAGCACAGGGCGTGCGCATCACGCAGAACTTGCTGCACGACAACCAGATGCCGCCGTTCGCGAAGAACCTGAAGGGCAGCATGATGTCGCAGGATCTTTTTGTGGAGGTAAGCCATGGCCCGACACTGATTGACAACAACATTCTCCTCTCCGATGTTTCCATGCGCTTCGCGACACAGGGCGTCGCCATGGTACATAATCTGATCTGCGGCTCCCTCACCTGCGTAGGACAGGGTACCGATTGGCGCTATACGCCATACCATATCCCGCACCGCACAGAGGTGATGGGCTTCATGACCATCCTTCACGGAGATGATCGTTTCTACAACAATATCTTCGTGCAGAAATGGCCGTCGGAGGATGTGATTACCCCGCACGATTCCGACGATGGATTTGACAGTGAAAACCGCGCAGTCGGCACCTGGATGTTTGACGAATATCCGACATATGACGAGTGGATCGCGCAGTTTGATTTCACAAAGCCTGCCGATATGAAAAAATGCGAACCGGCTCATTTTGGCCATCTGCCGGTGTGGTCCGAGGGCAACCTGTACCTCGGCGGAGCGAAAGCAGGCCGGCACGAGAAGAATGGACAGACCGTTGCAAACGGGCGCGAAGATATCCGCGTGGAGCTGGTGGAACAGGACGGAAACCTCTATCTGGACACGAACATTTATGAAATGCTGGACGGATTTACAAGCCGGATGATCAACACGGAAATCCTGGGCAAAGCCTTCGAGCCGGAGCAGAAATACGAGAACCCGGACGGAACGCCGATTGCCTTTGACGCAGATTATCTGGGGGAGCACAGAAGTCTTGCTGTGCTTCCGGGGCCATTCGCGAGCGCAGAGGACGCGAAGAAGGCTGTATACAGTGCGAAGGAAATGCCGTGACCGTTATATCACCTGAAACAGGTAAAACTTTAAATAATCCGTCTCCGGTACATTCCAGAGGATCGGGTGGTCCGGCGCCTGCTGCCTGGCTTCGATCTGCCGCAGCTGCACCCCGGCGTCAGCGGCCGCGGAATGCAGCATTTTGATAAACAGCTCGTCGGGCATGAAATGCGAGCATGAGCAGGTGGCAAGGTACCCGCCTCTCGGCAGGATTTTCATGGCGCGGAGATTGATTTCTTTATAACCTTTTTTCGCGCTGTCCACCGTGCGGCGGCTTTTGGTAAAGGCCGGCGGATCCAGGATGATAAAATCGTATTTTTCCTCGCGGCTGTGCTCCAGCTGCGGGAGCAGGTCAAACACGTTGGCGACGCGGAACGTCATGCGGTCGGCAAGGCCGTTGCGTTCTGCGTTGCGTCGTGCCATGTCGATCGCGGTCTGCGAAATATCGACCGCGCAGACGGAAGCAGCCCCGCCCTTTGCCGCGTTCAGCGCAAAGGAACCGGTGTGCGTGAAGCAATCCAATACACGTTTCCCGGCAGCAAGACGGGCGACCGCCTGACGGTTATACTTCTGGTCGAGGAAGAAGCCGGTTTTCTGGCCGTTTTCCACATCCACCTGATAGAGAATACCATTTTCCGTAATTTCGGTAAGGCAGGAGAGCGCAGATGGCCTCTGACCCTCTTCACCCTGATCTTTTTGTATATGGTTACAATAGCCATCTGCATCGTTGCTCTTCAAAAGCGGATTCCTGAATTCCTTCATAGCCTGGTCAGCCGAATCCAGAGAATACCAGCCCTTATACTGGCGCAGTCCTTCCAGCTCGCGTATGGATACATCATTACGCTCATAGATTCCTCGAATAACCTGGCCGTCATCAGTCAAAGTCTGATACAAGAGTGGAAAAATGACCGGTTTTAAAAGCTCCATCCCATAGGAGAGCGTCTGTGTCACCAGAATATCATGAAAACGGTCGACCGTAAACCCCGGGAACTGATCCGCCTCCCCAAAGATAATCCGGCAGCAGTCAATGTCCGCACCCATGACTGTTTTGCGGTATTCCCAGGCATAACGGATTCTGCGTGCCCAGAAAGCCGCGTCAAACTTATCATTTGCATTGCGCGAAAGCAGACGGACGCGGATTTTTGAATGCTCGCTGTAAAAGCCGGTTCCCAGATATTTTCCCATCTTTTGGTGCTGTGTCCCATTATCTGCAGAATCAGCGGAATGGATGGAAGATTTATCCTCGCCCTGTTTCTGCCGCAGAGCCTGATCAGCAGAGTCAGACACAACATCGACAAGGCATCCGTTTGACAGAGTCCCGATTACCTGTCGGATTTCTGCGTCATAGACCCAGGGATGGCCATTTTGGATGGATCGCTCTGCTTTTTTGCTGACGGTGAGGATCGGGTAGGGTCTTTGCTGTTTCATGTCGTTGCCTGCTTTCTATAAAAATTTCTTTGAATAGCTGTACTATATCATATGCCTGCTTCTGTTGCAAGCAAAACGATAGATGCATTTGCCATAGCATTTACCATACTGAGTGACAGCATACTGTGTGACATTTCATGCACTTGTCTCAGACGGAAGTATGATGAACATTCGTCTTCTGCCAGGCAAGAGTGGATATTTACAGTTATTCGTTAGTGTATGCGTTATGTCAATTTAGTAATTGACATTGTGAGTACGCGACATCTGAAACAATAAAATTAAATGATATGTGATAAATATTTACGCGATTATTTAAAAAAATTTAAGAAGCATATTGACAGATATATAGTGATATTGTAATATGTATTCAGTTAATATAGTCATCGATGTTCGCTTATTAGCAGGGAACGTGCCTGCTACGGCCGGATGAGATGGATGGAGGAGAAATTTCATGAATAAAGAATTTACAACTCTGATAAAGGAAGAACAGCAGAAGAAAAAGGAAAATAAAAAGGATATGCTGTATGATACGCAGGAATCTGCATCGAAAGATGATTTGGTAATGGAAGCCAGTCTTAAATATGCCTCAAAACGCCAGGGAGAGTTTACGCTTGAGGATTATTATGCTCTGCCGGACGACCGACGGGTTGAGTTGATCGACGGAGTAATTTATGACATGGCCGCTCCGAATACGGCGCATCAGGCCACGGTTGTTGAAATTGCGGTTCAGCTTAAAAATTATATTGATTCGCGTGGTGGGAAATGTCTTGCTTTTATGTCTCCTGTGGATGTACAGCTTGATTGCGATGAACGGACGATGGTTCAGCCGGATGTGCTGGTTGTCTGTGACAGGGATAAGGTGATAAGACGCTGTGTGTACGGTGCTCCGGATCTTGTGGTCGAGATTGTATCTCCTTCCAGTGAGCGAAAGGATCATATTATCAAGCTTGCGAAATATATCAACGCAGGTGTGCGGGAATATTGGATCGTGGATCTAAGGCAGGAGAAGGTGATCGTGTATGATATTGAGCATGACGGCCGTACTACGATCTATGGGATGGATAAGCCAATACCTGTTCAGATTTTTGGCGGAGACTGTCAGATCTTTTTTGAGGAGATCATTGATCTGGTCCGGTCGATTCTGAATTCTCCGGGATCAGATGAATCTTGAGCAGCGGAAGCAGTGATCTGTGCTTTCGTTCCCGTTTTTCCGGAAAACAGTAGATGGAACAGAAGCTCAACTGACTGCGGATACAGAACGGCCAGACAGGAGGTGGCAAAGCGATTCCTGTCTGGCAAGGGAAAGGGTTCATGCAAATACGCAGAGTCCATCCTGGACAACGTGTTTTCTGGATGATGGGAGCGACCTGGTGCGCACCGGGGCGTGTCCACAGCCGGGCGACGTCCCGCACTTCGTGCAGGACATCCGCCGACTGACAGTGTGTGGCTGGTTGGCCGCCCCCGGATCTTGTCAGAGAATATGTGCGTCCTCGGTGTTGAAGTCCAGATAGACCTGGTCGCCCACGCTGTAGATTTTCTTATGCTTCGGATTAAATTCCGTGATTTTTACGAGTGTGTCCCCGAGCATCACATGATAATTCTGGTAAGAACCCATGAAGCAGGAGAGGACGACCTTGCAGGGAAGGAGCCCTTTGTCAGCAAGCACAGCCGATTCCGGACGGAGCACCAGAGTGCAGGATTGGCCGGCCTTCTGGTTCCCTGCGTCCGCGAGGGTAAGGGGGTGTCCCTCGATTTCCATGACGCCGCCCGCGCCGTCGCGGTTTTTGAGAGTGCCCTTCAGGAAGTTTGCCTCGCCGATGAAGTCCGCGACGAACTCATCGACCGGGTGATAGTAGATCTCCTGCGGAGTTCCGATCTGCGTGACGACGCCTTTGTTCATGATGATGATCTGGTCAGAGAGACTCATGGCCTCGGACTGGTCATGCGTCACATAGATGGCGGTGATCCCGACCTCCTGCTGAATCCGGCGGATCTCGGTGCGCATGGTGACACGGAGCTTGGCGTCGAGGTTGGAGAGCGGCTCGTCGAACAGAAGGACGGAGGGCTCTAGCACCAGGGCGCGCGCCAGCGCGACTCTCTGCTGCTGGCCGCCGGAGAGCTGGTTGGTCATGCGGCCTTCCATGCCGGACATTTCCACCAGGTCCAGGATTTTCAGCACTCGTGTGCGTATTTCACTTTTGGAAAGCTTCCGCAGCTTCAGGCCGTAGGCCACATTGTCAAATACATTGTAATGAGGGAGCAGCGCATAGCTCTGAAAAACCATGGCCGTGTCCCGCTTATTGGGAGTCAGGGCATTGATGGCTTCATTTCCCAGATAGATCTCACCCTCATCCGGGCTTTCAAACCCGGCGATCATGCGCAGAGTCGTCGTTTTTCCACAGCCGGACGGCCCCAGAAGCGTGACAAAGCTTCCGGGGAGAATGTTAAGACTCGCATCCTTTACCGCGTAAAAATCCTTTCCTGTTTTCGGATCCTTATAGATCTTGGAGATGTGCTCCAGACGGATCCCTTTCTTTTCTTTTGCCATGAAAATATCCTCCAGGTTTTATTTCGTTTATAAAAATCTCAGGCTTTTTGTGTTTACGATTCAGGAATCGGACAAAATGTTAATCCGTCTGCTTTCCGATCTTTCGGCTGGTTCCGAAAAACCTGATAAACAGATTCATCAGTGAGACCGCGCCGTAGGTGATCACGATCAGGATGGTCGCAAATGCGCAGGCAATGCCGTACGCGCCTTTTTCCGCAAACTCGTTGATCCGCACGGTGATCAGCAGATAGGACGGAGTCACCAGAAGGATGATCGCGGAAATCGCGGTGATGCTGCGCACAAACGCGGTTACCAGGCCGCTCAGGAAGGAATCCTTGATCAGCGGCAGGGTGACGCTCATAAAGACGGTGAAACTGTTCGCGCCCATATCGTAGGCGGATTCCTCGATGGATTTATCAATCTGGCGCAGGGCGGAGATGCCGCTGCGGGTGCCGGTGGGCAGGGAACGCACCACAAATACGATGACGAGGATGGCGCCGGTGCCATAAAGCCCCTGCAGGATGCCGGTGCGGAACAGGCCGCCGGAGAAGCCGCGGATATATCCGATGCCGAGTACCGTGCCGGGAACGGCCATGGCCAACATGGAGACCAGCTCGATAAAGCCCTTCAGCTTAAAGGACTTTTTGACCACCAGATAGGAGATGATCATGGAGAGCAGCGCCGTAATCGGGGCGGCGATAAGGGACAGGACAAAGGAGTCCTTGAAGGCCTTCAGGCCTTTATATTTCTGGAATACCTGGGCAAACCATTTGGTGGTCAGGTGGAAATCGTATCCCCAGGTGCGGAAAAGAGCGCCGAACGGGACGCAGGCGTACATCAGGATGACGAACAGCGCCACCGCGCCACACAGGATGGTCAGAGGGATGGCCACGCTCTTATCCTCAATCATCATGCGTCCCCTGGTGGCTTTGCCAGTCAGGGTGGCGGCGGATTTTTTCTCCAGATAGTATTTCTGAATCATAAACATGACCATCGTGATCAGAAGCAGCACCACGGCCATCGCGGATGCGCCGTTTTTATCATAGGCGCCGGTAATCCGCAGGTAGATCGTGGTCGCCAGGGTATCATAGGAGCCTCCGATGATCATGGGATTTGCAAAATCAGCGATGGACTCAATGAAGGTCACGAGAAACGCATTGCCAAGGCCCGGCAGAAGGAGCGGAAGCGTCACGCTCATAAAGACCTTGCTGCGGGAGGCTCCCATGTCGCGCGTCGCTTCCTCCAGAGACGGGTCGATATTTTTTAGGAGTCCCTTGAGCATCATGTAGCAGACCGGGAAAAATGTCAGCGTCTGGACAATCACGATCCCCCAGAAGCCATAGACGCTGTTGTCATAGATATGCAGCAGATACCGGGTGATGATACCGGCCTTGCCGAACAGCATAATCATGGAGAGGGAGAGCACAAAGGGCGGCGAGACGACCGGAAGCATGGAGACGACTTTAAACAGGCCGCTCATGATCCGGGAATGGATATCGACATAGACCTCCACATACGCGAACAGCAGACCGATCGCCGTGGAGGCGAGCCCTACCACAAAGCCTACTCTTAATGTATTGGTGATGGCGGTCCGGAAGGATCGCATGCTTAAAACGGATGTGAAAAAGGATGTTGTCAGACCAGTGTCTGAAGAATAGATGCTGTCCACCAGCAAAATCGCCAGTGGGTATAAAATAAAAAGGGTCAGAAAAATAACCAGGATAACGATGGTGATCACCATGACCGGATCTCCCAGAAGCTTTTTCCGATCCAACTGTGCACCCTGTCGTGATTTCATAGAGATTCCCCCTGTCATCTGAATCGGCCATGGGAACGTGTATCCTCCTGGGAACTGTTCAGTGTCATCCCAGTATTGTCCCCTGTACTATGAAAGTGGGAAGGCAGTGAAGAAAAACTGCCTTCCCAACTGTCTTTTCATTAGACGAAAATGGATCATGCCCCTTTTACGGGCATTGCCGTGCTGTGAATGCTGTGACCTTCACAGAATTACTATTCTGTCTGGAAACGGTCATCCGCCGCATCGCCGAGCGCCTCCATCACTTCCTCAACATAGGTGCTGGTATTTGCCTTTGCGTCTTCGAAATCATAATCCATGACATTATCCAGATCAAGGCCGAATTCAGACGCTACCTCAGGCTGCTCCGCGTTGTCGATTACCAGGAACTGATAGGAGCCGTTCTGTGCCGCCAGCTCTACGCATTCCGGAGACAGGGCGTACTCGATGAAAAGCTTCGCCGCGTTCACATGCTCGCAGCCCTCGAAGATCGCGGCCGCGCCGATCTCGCAGGAGGTGCCAGAGGACGGGATGATCAGGGAAATATTGCCATAGCCGTTGTCAACAATCTGGGTGATGCCGTCATGCAGGAAACCGATGCCGATGACACACTCGCCGGTGCCCACGTTCTTGGACGGGCCGGAGCCGGACTTGGTATACACTTCAATATTCTTATCCAGGTCTACCAGATACTGGATGCCTTCATCGTGGCCATATTTCTGGATCATGGTATTGATCACGAGCTTTGCGGTGCCGGCTGTATTGTAGTTTGACAGCCAGATCAGGCCTTCGTATTCTTCATTCAGAAGATCCGCCCAGTCCTCCGGCGCGTCTAGCCCCAGGCGCTCGAGCTCGTCGCTGTTGACCATAAAGCCCAGGATGCCTTTGTAAATGCCATACCAGTAGCCGTCCGCGTCGCGGTAAAGATCACTGGTCAGATGAGTCGCGTTGACTGCCTCGTACGCCATCAGAAGTCCCTCGGTGGAAGCCTCATTGAACGGATCCGTAGTGCCGCCGAACCATACATCGCCGGACGGATTACCGTTTTCTTCCTCGATCTTTGCCTGTACCTCGCCGGTCGACAGACGCTGATAGCTCACGGAGATGCCGAACAGCTCTTCAAAATTCTCGCAGGCTGCGGCGAGATATTCCTCCTCGCAGGAGCCGTATACGATCACTTCGCCTTCCTCCTGGGCCGCGGTAATCAGCTCTGCAATATAGTCCGGATCATCCGTGGTGATCGGAACAGAAGACTCTTCAGCGGCTGCGGTGATACCCATGGCGCCAAAAACTGTGCCGGCACTTAATGCCAGGGCGAGCAATACAGATAATTTCTTTCTCGTATTATGGTTCCTCCTTATTTTTGGCAGGAGTCGCTCCTGCGTTCTATGTAAAATTTATTTTACAATCAATATTGGTTCACGTCAAGCTTTATTTTGAATGATAATGGATAGTTTACCATAAAACCACAGGAAATCGGCAGAAAATTTATGAATAATTACGTAAAAAGGGGAGGAAGACTTTCTGAGAGGACAGGATTTTTGCCGGAACAGGATTTTTGCCGGGACACAGCCGGATTTCTGAGGCTGCTCTTCTAAATCTGAGCTCCGAAGCTGTCTGAAGCAGTCTGAGGCTGTGAATTGTGAAAAAAACGCTTGCTTTATACCGGGGAGTTATGCTATACTATGTCAGTTGAATAGCAAACACGTGTGTTGATTCCGGGGATGGTGCCAGTCCGGTTCCCCCGGGAGACGATGCATGCGGAAGAATCTAACCAAAAGGAGAAAAGACATGAGCGTAATTTCAATGAAACAGTTACTGGAAGCCGGCGTTCACTTTGGTCATCAGACCAGAAGATGGAACCCGAAGATGGCGGAGTACATCTACACCGAGAGGAACGGCATTTACATCATCGACCTGCAGAAGTCGGTGGTAAAGGTAGATGAGGCATGCAGAGCCGTAGCGGATATCGCAGCAAACGGCGGCACGATCCTTTTTGTCGGCACGAAGAAGCAGGCACAGGACGCGGTGCAGACTGAGGCCGAGAGATGCGGAATGTTCTATGTGAATGAGAGATGGCTCGGCGGCATGCTGACAAACTTCAAGACCATCCAGTCCAGGATCAAATATCTCAAGGATCTGGAGAGGCAGCAGGAGGACGGCACCTTTGACGTCCTGCCGAAGAAGGAAGTCATCGCCCTCAAAAAGAAGATTGAGAAGCTGGAGAAGAACCTTGGCGGTATCAAGGAGATGAAGAGACTCCCGGACGCGATTTTTGTAGTCGATCCGAAGAAGGAGCATATCTGTGTACAGGAAGCGCACACGCTTGGCATCCCGCTGATCGGTATCTGCGATACGAACTGCGATCCGGAGGAGCTGGATTATGTCATCCCGGGCAATGACGACGCGATCCGCGCGGTGAAGCTGATTGTCTCCAAGATGGCGGACGCCGTGATCGAGGCAAAGCAGGGCGCTGAGGAGATGGTTCCGGAGGTTGCTGAGGAGGCATATGAGGAAGCGCCGGTAGAGGCATTCTGATTCAGATCTCAGACGATTCGTTTCCAATAATTGATAATTATTCGGGCAGCAAAAAGCGAAGCATCAGCTTTGAATGCCCGGCGTTTTTGAATATGAAGTGCATGAGAAGCCTCGTAACTGTGCAGATACAAAACAGCTGCGAGGCGACAGTAAAGTTTGGAGGACATAAAAATGGCTGTTACAGCAGGAATGGTAAAAGAGTTAAGAGAGATGACCGGCGCCGGCATGATGGATTGTAAGAAGGCTCTGACGGCGACCGATGGTGATATGGACAAGGCCGTGGAATGGCTCAGGGAGAAGGGTCTTGCAACCGCTCAGAAAAAGGCCGGCCGGATTGCGGCTGAGGGTATGGCGAAGGTTCTTGTGTCCGAGGACGGCAAGAGTGCGGTAGCGGTGGAAGTCAATTCTGAGACCGACTTTGTGGCAAAGAATGAGAAGTTCCAGGATTACGTGTCTCAGGTGGCGGAGCAGGCCATGGAGACGCAGGCGCCGAATATTGACGCGTTCCTGGCTGAGCCGTGGAAGTTTGACACATCCAAGACCGTAAAGGAGGCTCTGGCCGGCATGATCGCAGTCATCGGCGAGAATATGAACATCCGCCGCTTTGCGCAGGTAAAGGAGGAGGCCGGTTTTGTCGCTTCCTATACCCATATGGGCGGAAAGATCGGCGTGCTTGTAGACGTTGAGACAGACGTGGTCAATGACGCGGTTAAAGAGATGGCAAAGAACGTTGCCATGCAGGTAGCTGCGCTGAAGCCGCTTTACACCAGTGACAAGGAAGTAAGCGCAGAGTATATCGAGCATGAGAAGGAAATCCTCCTTGCGCAGATCAAGAATGATCCGAAGGAATCCCAGAAGCCGGAGAAGGTGATTATGGGCATGATCCAGGGCCGTGTAAAGAAGGAGCTCAAAGAGATCTGCCTGCTTGACCAGATTTACGTAAAGGCTGAGGATGGAAAGCAGTCTGTCGGCGATTATGTTGCACAGGTCGCAAAGGCAAACGGAGCGAAAATCACAATCAAAGGTTTCGTTCGCTACGAGACAGGCGAAGGCATTGAGAAGAAGCAGGAAGACTTCGCCGCAGAAGTGGCCGCGCAGCTGGGCAACTAAATATCGCTTGCAGAGTTTACTTTAGCATGATTGCAGGAAACGCCTGTTTTACAGGCGTTTCCTTTTTTCATCTTTTTTACAATTTAGTCATGTACATATTTCGACAGAAATGGTATAATTCGGACAGTACGCAAACCAGGAGAATCAAGACATGGCAGGATTCTGTTTGTACCTTCCGACGGAAGAGGAAGTGAAACAGCAGGTGGAAGAGGAGCTTGCCCCATCCAGATCCGAAGTGGAAGCGATCAAAAAGTTTGCAGAGGAGCAGGCGGCGAGCGTAATGGTATAGGATACAGAAAGAATGCGGCAGTAGCTATGATACAGGATATAGGCAGACACAGATTTCACAATGAATACCACCCGGAGGCCAGACCGGCGGCGGACAGCAGGATTTTGTTTTATCATGGACGAGAGATTTTTGTAAAGTGCGAAAATGATCAGATCTGTTTCCTGACGTTTGAGGAAGTGTCCGGGGCGTGGCCTGATTCCGAAAACGAGGCGACATATCTTTTTTCTATTGACGGAATTTCTTATTTTATATTCCGGGATTGGGAAGAAAGTGCTTTTGCTCCCGAAAGTGTGGATCAGACAGAATATGTGCAGGCCGGGGAAAAGCACCTTCTGGATTTATTCCCCGGGTATGCCTGGGAGAAAATTGAGCGGATGCGCACGGTCGGGCCAAAAGAGGCCGCATTTGCAGGAGTGACTGGACTGCAGCTTTATGGATGGTATCAAAGCCGCCGGTTCTGTCCGGCCTGTGGAAAACACATGGTACACAGTGAAAAAGAACGCATGATGCACTGCCCATCCTGCGGCCAGATGGAATACCCGAAGATCTGTCCGGCCGTGATTGTCGCGGTGACGAACGGTGATCGGATCCTTCTTACGAAATATGCGGGCCGAAGCTTTCGGAATTATGCGCTGATCGCCGGTTTTGCCGAGATCGGGGAGACCCTGGAGGAAACAGTTGAGCGCGAGGTGATGGAGGAAGTCGGCCTGAGAGTCAAAAATATCCGCTATTACAAAAGCCAGCCCTGGTCGTTTACAGACACGCTTCTGACTGGATTTTTTGCAGAGGTGGATCGAGACACCCACATACAGATGGATGAAAATGAGCTGTCTGTCGCGAAATGGTGTACACGCGAGGAAGTGCCTGAGGATGACGGCGTGAGCCTGACGCGGGAGATGATGGGCGTCTTTAAATCCGGGAGGCAACCACGATGATAAGGTATTTTACGTGGTAGGATTGTCCGGAGGCCGGAGGGACAGGAAAATGAGAACTGCTCTGATACAGATGCGCATCCAAAAAGAAAATGAGAGAAACATCCGGACGGCCTGTTCACTGGTTCGCGAGGCGGCCGGTCATGACACAGACCTGGTGATGCTGCCGGAGATGTTTTCCTGCCCGTATGAGACGAATGTGTTCCGGGCGTATGCACAGCCGGATGGAGGCGAAAACTGGAAAGCACTCTCCGCAATTGCCCGGGAGAAAAAAATTTATCTTGCTGCAGGTTCCATGCCGGAGCTTGCGTCAGGAAATGTTTATAACACGTGCTACGTTTTTGACCGGCAGGGCCGCCAGATTGCGAAACACAGGAAAATGCATCTGTTTGACATTGATGTGAAGGGCGGCCAGAGCTTTCGCGAGAGTGAGACCCTGACAGCGGGCAATGAGGTGACGCTTTTTGACACGGAGTATGGCAGGATGGGCCTGATGATCTGTTTTGACATCCGTTTCCCGGAGCTGGCCAGGCTGCTTGCACTTGGGGGCGCGAAAATGATTCTGGTGCCGGCTGCTTTCAATATGACGACCGGACCGACGCACTGGGAGCTGGCGTTTCGCTCCCGGGCGGTAGACAACCAGGTATTTATGCTTGGCTGTTCCCCGGCCAGAGACATGCAAAGCAGCTACCATGCTTATGGACATTCCCTTGTAGTTTCGCCCTGGGGAGATGTTCTGGCAGAGCTGGATGAATGCGAAGGGATTTTGTACTGTGATTTTGACCCACAGGACACGGAGGACGTCCGCAGGCAGCTGCCGCTGTTGGAAGCGCGCAGGACGGATATTTACACATTGAGTGGCCCATGCAGGACGGATATTTACACATTGAGTGGCCCATGCAGGACGGATATTTCATATTGAGTAGTCTGCGCAGGACGGATATTTCACATTGGGCGGCCTGCGCAGGACGAATATTTCACATTGAGTGACCCGCATCACGGAGCATATTATCAAAAATTTTAACTTAGAAGAGGTTTTTAACAATGCAGGACTGTAATCAGAGGATTGAAACAACAAACACAAGGCCAGAGAGCTTTAAAATTATCGGAACAGGAAGCTGTGTTCCGGAGAAAATTGTGACAAACGATGACCTGACTGTTTTTCTTGATACAAGCGACGAGTGGATCAAAACCCGCACCGGCATTGAACAACGGCATATCTGCACGACAGAGACGACTTCAGATCTGGCGGTTAAAGCCGCCCAGAATGCACTGGAAAACGCGCATACGACCGTGGATGAGATTGATATGATCCTCTGTGCGACGATCAGCGGGGAATATGTCTGCCCGTCTGTGGCGGCACTGGTGCAGAGAAGCCTTGGGGCACAGTGTCCCTGTTTCGATCTGAGCGCGGCCTGCACAGGATGGATTTACCTTATGGACACGGCTGCGGCATTTTTTGCCAGAGGCGGTATCCGGAAAATGCTTCTGATCGGAGCGGAGGCCATGTCGCGGATCGTCAACTGGCATGACCGTTCGACTGCAGTGTTGTTTGGCGATGGCGCCGGAGCCGCAGTGCTGGAGCCGGGTGACCATTATCTGGGTTCCTCCTTTGTCACAGAGGGAAATGATGAGGTGATCGCAATTCCAGCAAAGAATGGAATCACTCCCTGGTACGAGAATGAACAGAAGCTCCCGCTGGTTCACATGGATGGACAGGAGACCTATAAATTTGCCGTGAGCAACCTTCCGAAACGTGTCGACGAAGTGCTTCAGAAGGCCGGTCTTCAGGAGGGCGACATTGACTGGGTAATTCCTCACCAGGCAAATAAGCGCATTATCGACAGCGCCTCCCGGCGGCTGAAACATGTTCCGGCCGATCATTTCTGTGTGAATCTGCAGAAATATGGAAACACCTCTGCGGCGAGTATCCCGCTTCTGCTGGATGAATGGAACCGCGCGGGAAAATTCAAAGATGGAGATCTGCTGGTGATGGTAGCGTTTGGGGGTGGGCTGTCCAGCGCAGCGTGCCTGTTGAGATGGTAAAAAAACAGTTGACAATTCGTCGGCATTAGCATATGATAAACAGAAATATTTGCACTGCAATCATCTACAGTACAAACTGATCAGGCCTTGGATCGGGGGAATGCAGGGTCGCTATCGCGACAGCAGGTAACATAGTATCTGCGGGACAGTAGTAAGTACTTATTTACTATCGGCTCGGGATGCTATTTCTGTATCCTGGAGCAAATGGTAAAAAGCAGTATACCATTGCAGGAAGGAAAGGGTGTTATCTGACTATGAAAAAAGAAAACGAAAATGATTACACTGATTATTCTGCTACCAGAGAAAGAGGAGCGGAGCCGATATCCTCAGCTTCTGAAAAAAAATGTGAAGGAGATGGAAACGGCTAAATTGCATTCCCCGAAACTGGCAGCGCAGGTTTCCGCGGTCAGCATTGCGGGAAACGTCTTTCTCTCGGCTTTTAAGCTGATTGCCGGCGTGTTTGGGCATTCCAGCGCGATGGTTTCGGACGCGGTGCATTCTCTTTCTGACGTCGTCACGACCGTGATTGCCCTGATCGGCGTAAAGATCGCGGGGCGCGGTGCGGATGCGGGGCATCCGTATGGGCATGAGCGGTTTGAATGTGTTTCTTCCATTATTCTTTCCGGTCTGCTGCTTGCTACGGGACTTGGCATAGGCATGGCCGGGATGAAAACGATTCTGGCAGGAGATTATGATGCTCTTGTGATTCCGGGTGTGCTTCCGCTTGTAGCTGCGGCTTTTTCTATTGTTTTAAAAGAGGCCATGTTCTGGTATACCAGAAGCTGTGCCAGAAGGATGCATTCCTCCGCGTTTATGGCAGATGCCTGGCATCATCGTTCGGACGCACTTTCGTCTGTCGGCTCATTGATCGGTATTGCCGGGGCGAGGGCCGGGCTGCCGGTGCTGGATTCGGCAGCCAGTGTTGTGATTTGTCTTTTCATTATAAAAGTAGCGGTGGATGTCTTTCGGGATGCGGTGCGGAAGCTGACGGACACGGCCTGCGATGAGGATTACACGGAGAAGGTGCGCGCCTACATTGCCCGCCAGGACGGGGTGAGACAGATTGATCTGTTGCAGACAAGGATGTTTGGAGAAAAGGTCTATGTAGATGTCGAGATCGCGGTGGATGCGCATATGGATCTGGAAAATGCGCACGCAATCGCGGAGAAGGTTCACACCGGGCTTGAAAATACCTTTGAAAATATCAAGCATGTGATGGTGCATGTAAATCCCTATGAAGCGCAGGAAACGGTATCATAATTTTATCCACAAGCTGCCCTTTTCGCCGACAGTACGTCAATGAAAACATTTTTATATGTTTCTGAAAAAAATCTTGACCGCAGATTGTGCAGGGAGTATTCTGTTTTTGGCTGCTTTGGCGGTTTTGCTGTTTGGCTGCCTGGCCGCCTGCCCGTTTGGCGGTTTTGCTGTTTGGCTGCCTGGCCGCCTGCCCGTTTGGCGGTTTTGCTGTTTGGCTGCCTGGGCGTCTGTGCGCATTATCGTTTTGCGGGTTGGCTGTGTGGCGGCCTGCCCGCTTGCCGGTTTGGCGGTTTTGCTGCTGTTTGGCCGCCTGGTCGTCTGCCTGTTTTGCCGCTTGACGGTTTGGCGGTTTGCCTTTTTGGCGCAGATGCCTTTGTATAAGGAAAGCGCTTCGCAGAGGGATGTCATATGCCAAGGCTTTGACATCAGAACGGAACACAACATTTATAACAACATTCATATCAGAAAGGAATACAAAAATCATATGAACTTTTTAATCAGAAAAAACACGAAAAAGATCGCTTCGCTTCTCGCGACCACATTGCTTGCAGCTTCTTTGGCCTGCAGTGCCGGCGCGGAAGAGGCCGTTACGGTCAATTTTGGCGTGCTTTCCGGTCCGACCGGCATCGGAGCGGCGAAGCTGCTGACAGACAGTGATAATGGAGATACGGAGAACATCTATGAATATGTGATTGCCTCAGATAACAGCGAGATTGTATCGGGTCTGACCACGGGTGAGCTGGACATCGCCTGCATGGCGTCAAATACAGCGCTGAATCTGTACAATCAGGGCGTCGGCATTCAGGTGATTGCACTTGGCACCCAGGGCGTCTTGCATATCCTTGAGAGCGGGAGCGGCGAGGAGATTCAGTCGATCAGCGATCTGGAAGGGAAGACGATCTATACGACCGGCCAGGGGAACAACCCGGAATACATTCTCCGCTATCTGTTGGAGTCCAACGATATCGACCCGGACAGCGATGTGGAAATTGTCTTTGCGGATGCGACGGAAATCAGCGCCGGTCTGATCTCCGGGGAGATTGAAGTCGCCATGCTGCCGGTACCGGCGGCTACTGCAGCAATCCTTCAGAGTGACGGCACTGTCCGCGACGCGCTGGATGTCAATGACATCTGGGAAGACCTTGGAGACGGCTCTTCTCTGATCATGACTGCTGTCGTGGCACGCACGGAGTTTATCGAAGAAAATCCGGATGCAGTCGACACCTTCCTGGATGAGTACGAAGCTTCTATCGGATATGTGAATTCGAATGTGGAGGAGGCCGCGGAGCTTGTCGCCGGGCTTGGCATCACCCCGTCCGCCGCGATTGCCGCAGCTGCGATTCCACAGTGCAACCTGATCTTTATCTCCGGCGAGTCGATGGAGCCCGCGATCGCGGATTATTATGACGTCCTTTATGAGGCCGACCCGGATTCCGTGGGTGGGGCACTGCCGGATGACGAGTACTATTATTACTAATAATGATAAAACTGATAAATTTCGGATTACAGACAGGATGGAAGTTCCCTGATCCGCAGTTTCTTTGACGTGCCAGGCATTTTGAACGGATGGTACGATGTGGCGGTGTTTTATGTCTGACAAATTTGGAAAAAGATGCTTAAAAATTTTGCTGCCCCTGGCCTTCTGGCTGGGGGTTTGGCAGTTTGTGGCGGATACCGTCGGCTTTCCGCTTTTATTGCCGACCCCTCTGTCCGTAGGCCGTGAGCTGATGGAACTGTCCGTCACAGGAGCGTTCTGGAGAAGCATTTTTTCAAGCCTGGGACGCGTATTTTTTGGACTTGTACTTGGCTACGCCCTCGGTAGTGTCCTCGCACTGCTGACCTGGCGGCTTCCTCTTGCTGATCTGTTACTTTCCCCCGCGATCCGTGTCATCCGCGCCACCCCGGTAGTTTCCTTTATACTGTTGGTATATCTTTGGGTTACACGCAAAAACATTCCCGGGTGTATAGCGACGCTTATGGTGCTGCCGATTGTCTGGAGCAGCCTGCGCACAGGGTTGGAATCTGTCGACAAAAAGCTCCTGGAGATGGCGAAGGCCTACCGTTTCGGCCGGTTAAAAACAATCCGTCTGATCTGGCTCCCTTCCCTGCGCCCATTTCTGGATAGCGGGCTGAGTACCGGACTTGGTCTTGCCTGGAAATCAGGGATTGCGGCTGAAGTCATCTGCCCGCCCCGCTACGCGATCGGCACAGAGCTTTCCAAAGCCAAAACCGCGCTGCAATCACCAAAGCTCTATGCCTGGACCGTCGTGATCATTGTTTTGTCCCTGGCACTGGAAGCGGCGTTGCAGAAAATATTAAGCTTTCAAAAGTCGGGTGCGCCTTCTTCGTAGATTGAGCATTGCATGCGCATAAGTTCCTGGTGCTTTTGCATAAAATAAAAACGGTATGTGGATAAAACGGGCGCGATCTGTGCATAAGTCAGGCATGGTTTACGGGAGTCTGTGAATAAATCAGGTGTGCTATGTGAATAAATTAAGCTTGTTATGTGAACAAATCGAGTGTGATTTGCGCATGGGTTTAGCACCTTTTGCGCATGGGTTAAGCACTGTTTGCGTAAAAATCTGGCGTGAATTGGTATGACCAGGAATATGAGGAGACATGCATGGAAAAGCTTCGGTTCGAAAATCTTACATTTTCCTATGGCAATAAAAAAGAAAAGATACTGGATCAGTTCAACCTGGAGCTTCCCCTGGAAGGCCTGACGGCTTTGTCTGGTCCATCCGGATGTGGCAAAACCACACTGCTGCGTATCCTCGCCGGCCTGGAGAAGCCGGCAAATGGCAGTATATCTATCGAGACTGAGGGAAAGGAATGTGTTGGCGGCGCAGGCTGCCATCTGCCTGAGTCTGGACGAGAAAAGGAAAAGAGCCTTTCCGTCGAGGAGGTCTGCATCCTGTTTCAGGAGGATCGTCTTCTGCCATGGCGGACAGTGCGGGAGCATCTCACGGATGTCCGGCCTGGCCAGGTCGAGGAATGGCTTGCTTTTGCTGAGCTAGAGGGTGAGAGAGATGCCTATCCGGGAGAGCTTTCCGGCGGCCAGGCCCGGCGTCTCGCGCTGGCGCGCTGCTGCGCACTGGGCGGGAGCCTGATGCTGCTGGATGAGCCATTTACCGGGGTGGATACAGACCGGCGCATGCGTATCCTGGGGCGTTTAAAAAAAATGGGAACTCCCATGATTCTCGCGACCCATGAACCTGACGTTGTGGCTGCATGCCGGAATGTGATTAGTCTGGAGGGGCCTCCGCTGCGTGCACATTGACATGCTGCTGTCCATGAATCAGGAAAGCCATGAAAATGAAAACGGGCTTTGACATTCCTGTAGGAATCTATTACTTTATAGATAGTTGATGTATGACTTAGCACGAGTGGAGGAAAGGATATGGCAGAAGCTATGACCAGGGATGAATTTAAGACAATTATGGAAATGGTTCGCATGATTATACAGGGGTCAGCCGATAAGGAAGAGGCTTTAAAAAAGATTAATAGTCTGGCAATCCTGAAGGAGAACAAAAAAGACGAGGAGTGAGAGCCTTAAAAAGCAGTCTTAATGTTTTCTTAGCCAAATTGGTACAAAACAACCGGGATTCTGAATATACCATACAAGGCTGATGGCCGGTATCCCGGAAGAACATACCTGCTCCGGAGGATCTTCATATCCTGGCAGGAAACAATCGACCAGAATAGATGTTCATATCGCAAAGATAGTATAACAAACAGGCAGCCCCATGCAGGCTCCGTCAGATTTTCAGCGCCAGAAAGACCAGCACGGCAGCCGCGACGGGCACGCTGACAGTGTCGTAACCATGCTTTGAAATCAGCTCAACAAACGCCGCACAGACGGAGATGACAAACCCGGCCAGAATGGTGACCGGCCACGAAACGCCGACGAGCGGAAGACAGATCAGCAGTATGATAAAATCTACGAGTACCATCCCGCCGCTGCCCTCAAATGTCTTGTGGTTGTCCGCGATACGCCAGCCGATGTGGTGCTTTCCGAAACGTTTTCCGGCAAGAGCGGCAGTGCAGTCCCCGACGCCCCACACCAGAATCGCGATAATGACCGCCGCTTTGGAGCCCAGAATCCCCCAGAATACGGCTACAAGGCCTGCTTCCATGAAAAACAGCAGAAGCAGGCTTTTTTTGATTTCCCCATGCTCGCGCTCCTGCAATATGGTCTGATAGTATTTTGTATTTTCCAGCAGGTGCAGGATCGGGTATACGACTGCAGCGAAAAGAAGCGCCACGATCGCCACAACGTACCAGAGATCCTCGGAGGCCGCCATGACGGGTGTGGTGAGAAATGCAATAATGTGTAAAAATTTGCGCCGAAGCTCGCCGTCTACTTTAAGCACACCGAAGCAGAAGAGGGCGATGGCGACAGCGACTACCAGGAAAATCAGCAGATGCAGGATTGTCTGCAGAACCCCAGAAATAACAGGTGGAAGGACAGCATCCCGGAAATAATTCAGATAAATCATAGCTGCGCCCAGGAATGTCAGCGCCACGCCTGTGACCAGCCCGACTGTGCGGTTGCTCACCCGGTTGGCAAACTGTGCGGAGAGCAGGGAAGACAGGGTCGCAGTCACAATGCAGATCACAAGCACATTCCAGCGCTCCATGACGATGGCAGGATGGATCAGCGTGTGGCTGACAAATGCGATCAGCGCGGTAAAGGTCATGATAAAGGTGCTGGTGCCGACCGCCGTCTTTAATTCATAGCCTAAAAACATCGTGAACACGACAAGCATCATCATGCCGCCGCCGGTTCCCACAAAACCAGTGCCAAACCCAATGGTCAGGCCGAAGAAAAGCGAGATGGCAATCTCTTTCGCGCCAAGCTTCACGCCGGAGCCTTCCGCGTCCTCATTGGAGCTGTCCGGCTTTACCAGAAACCGGATGCCGATGCAGAAGGTCAGAAACAAAGTAAACCCGCCGAGCACCTGGCTTCCGGCCAGATAGGCGACGTAGCTTCCGATCGTACTCATGGAAAGGATGCAGGCCAGCATAATCCAGCCGTGCTTCAGGTCGATCTTTTTATTTTTCGCATAGGTGGCGCTCGTCACCGCAGATCCCAGAATATCCGAAGCCAGGGCGATCGCCGTCGCCTGATACGGCCCAAATTCACCTCCGAATGAAGGACAAAGTACAATCAGAATCGGCACCATGACTGTCGCGGCAGACAGCCCGGCCAGCCCCGTCCCGACACCGGCGCCGATAGCCGCAATCACGTACCAGAAATATTCCATGAAGAACCCCTCCTGTCAAACCGTCGCCTGCAAATTTACCTGAAATTTACACATCCATTACCTGTTTCTTACCAAGAAGTATAGCAAAAAAATTGAAAATTCAAGTGACTGAAGAAAATATAAAAAAGACTTGAAAAATATATAGTAATAGTATATAATCAATTTAATAAGAATAGATTACGCAAGGAGAACACGCACAGCGGAATAGAATGTACTGTCTGTGGAAATAATATGTCTGCGGAAATAATAGATGTGGCTGCCGCGATTTCTTTGTATCTATTACTTGGTGAAACTGTCGAATATTGTAAAACACGAAAGATAAGGAGTCACTTGGTAAAGCTGTCAAATATTGTAAAACACGAATGATAAGGAATCGGAAAACCTTGCCTTTGAAATCACCTCCTGTGAGGGTGGCGAGGCATGGGTCCGGCACAAATACCGTGCCGGGTAATTTTCGAAAGAAGATGGTATTGGACCGAATGTAATCAATACGTGGTCAGCGATGGAAGCCTCCGTTGCTTCGCAAAAAAAGCCGTTTCTGTAAGCACAGGAAGCGGTTTTAAAAAGAATTATGACGCACAGTGGGACATATCTGCCCTCGATATATCCCAAAGTATGGTAAAAAGGGATACGTTTTTCTCGGTGAAAAATTTACAATCCGAACTAACTTTGTCTCTCGACAGTGGGAATTCTACATCATTATGAGATCTCTGTCAAGACTGATAGCGAAAATTCCATGAGTTTTCGCCTGCCAGGAGGGTAAAAATTCGGAAGATAACGATTCACCAGTGGTCAAAATCGTGGTCAAAAATTACCATCCCGGATCCTATGCGTCACCCGTTAATTCTTTGTAATATCTGACCACGTTTTTTCCTTAGAAAGCGAGGTTTTACAATGGGTAGACCAGGAGAAAATATTCACAAGAGAAAAGACGGGCGTTGGGAAGCACGAGTAGTTATTGGAACCCCTGTAGATGGCAAGACAAAGTACAAGTCTTTCTATTCACGAAACTATCAGGATGTCAGGACAAAGAAAAAAGAATTCCTCCTGACGCTGAACGGTCTGTCGACACCTGCGGTTGGCACTATGCAGGCAGGTATCGGGACAGCCTGCGTTACAGCACCAGACACTATGTCTGCATCTTCTTTGCCTGCGGCTCCCTTATCACCGGAAGCTTATGCACAAGCTGCATTACAATCTACTATGCAATCCCTATCAGAATCACCAGACCAGGCGATTCCTTTTTCCGATGTCGCCAGACAGTGGCTCACTTACAAAAAGTTATCACTGAAGGAGTCCTCCTACGCATTTTACTCCATCATGATCGAGAAGCATCTGCTTCCGAATTTCGGGGAGGTTGCGGTCAGTGACATTGAGTCTGAGCAAATCAATACCTTCCTGTCAACTCAAAAGGCGTCCGGGCACGCAAAGAACGGTGGACCGCTCGCGGATAAGACCTTATCCGAAATCAAATCCATCCTGATCCGGATCCTCCGGCACGCGAAATCTCTGCACTATATCAGCGAAGTGCCCGATTCCGCGCCAGTTGCAGTCAAAAAGAAGGCAACTTCTGTGTTTACTGAGCAGGAAATGATTCTCATTGAAAACAAAGCGCGGGAAGAAGATACCGCGTTCGCCGTCGGCATACTCCTTACCACTTATTCCGGGATCCGGATAGGTGAACTGTGTGCCCTGAAGTGGGAGGACTTTGACTGGGCTAACGGCACCTTCCACATCAGTAAGACCATTTCCCGCATCAATGATGTCGACGGGGAATCAGACGCAAAGACCCATCTCGTCATCGGTTCGCCGAAGACAGATTGCTCCAACCGGACGATCCCGATCCCTGAGAGTGTCCAGAAATATTTCAAAGATCACGCCGGAGATCCTTCGCATTATGTGCTCACCGGAAAAGATAAATTCATGGAACCGCGCGTCTGCCGCGCCCGCTATGCCCGCTTTCTGAAAAGAGCGGGCGTGAAGCACCACACGTTCCACACCTTGCGTCATACCTACGCGACAAATTGCGTGGAACAGGGCGTGAATGTGAAAGCTCTCAGCGAGATCCTCGGGCATTCCGACGTATCTATTACGCTGGCGCGCTATGTACACCCCTCCATGGAGCTGAAAAAAGCACAGGTAAATAAACTGAAAACATTTGCAAATCGTTAAACACATCATACGGAACTTCCTTAGCAGAAGACATCCCAGGATCCGTCGACGATCCTCACGGCAGACCCCGGGAAACTGCACGCAAAAATAGATCTTCAATTCCATCTAAAGTGCCATCCAGTCAGAAAAGGAGCAACGAAAGCTTCATCCGGTCAGGTCAGGGCCAGCGAAAGCTCCGCCCGGTCAGGCCAGAATCAAAATCAGTCTCCGTCGCCAGTGGTCAAAATCGTGGTCAAAATTACCCGGAAAAGTCAGAAAAGGCCGGAAAAGCCCGCAATTCCAACAAAAATGACCGGGGTAATCCCTTTTTACCATACTAACGGATCACCTCGGCGCATACATCATGCAGGCCCCCTGCCTTCAGAAAAGCCAACAGGGTATTACGCAGCTATTGTACAACAAAAAATTCAAAATGTATAGGAAAATTTGTCACATCCCGTACATTTTTCGCTTTTTGTGTAAAAAAGGCGCTGTAGTCTGACAGACAGACGGAAAACTGTCATGATATGTCATCTTTGATTATGAAATCCAGACTCTTGAACGCGTGACGCTCCGCCGCCGTGGACAAGTCCGGACGTCATAATGGAAAACAAAAATCGCGCAGTAAGATAGAACGCCGCATAAAACATGGTTGCGGCGTATCGTCAGGGCAGGGCGATATGGCGAAGCTATGCCCTGGGCAGGGAGAAGCAAGTAGTGGAGAAGTAAGTAGTCTGGGGATTCTTTATAATACTGGCTTTTGCTTTGTGTTTTTTGTTAATCCATGAATCAGAATACTATATGAGAGTTATGAATGAGAGTTATGAAAAGGGGCAAGTGGGAGGCAGGATGAAGATTCGGCACTGGAAAGTAATCGCGGCAGGTTTAATGATTTACGATGCTGTGGCTATCGCGTTCTCTTACTTCTTTGGACTGTGGCTGAGATTTGATTTCAGGTTCACGACCATAGATACGGAATATCTGCAGGCGTATATACGGTTTCTTCCTGCATATATTGTGGCATCTATCATCTTTTTCTGGTTTATGCGTATGTACCGGGGAATCTGGCGGTTTGCGGGATTTAACGAATTGCTTCGCTATGCCGCATCATCAGTGATTGCATCCGTTGCGCACGCGGCGTTTATCACCGTGATTTGCCACAGGATGCCGTTTTCCTATTATATCGTAGGCGGGGTAATCCAGCTGATTCTCGTTGTCGGCATCCGGTTCTCCTACCGGTTTTACACACAGGTGATCGTCCGGAAGACTCCCGCCCAGGAAGAGAATCCGGCGAAGCGGGTCATGATTATCGGCGCCGGTGCAGCGGGAAGAACGATTGTGCGTGAGCTGCAGCAGTCGGATAAGACAAACCTGAGTCCGCGCTGCATCATCGACGACAATCCGAACAAGTGGAACCGCTATGTGGAAGGTGTGCCGGTCGCCGGCGGCAGAGATGACATCCCGGCCTTTGTGGAGAGACTTCATATCGAAGAGATTTATTTCTGCATTCCGACCGCAACGCCGCAGGAAAAAAAGGAAATCCTCAATATCTGCAAGGAAACCGGCTGTACGCTAAAAAGCCTTCCGGGTCTCTATCAGCTTACTAATGACGAGGTGCTTGTCAGCAGACTGAGGTCTGTGGCAGTGGAAGATCTGTTAGGCCGCGATCCGATCCGGGTCGATATGGTGGGAATCTTCCAATACATAAAAGGCAAGACCATTCTCGTCACAGGCGGCGGCGGAAGCATCGGCAGTGAGCTGTGCCGTCAGATTGCCGGCCATGAGCCGGAGCGTCTGGTGATTTTCGATATCTACGAGAATACGACATACGCCATCGAACTGGAGCTGCGGGAGAAGTATCCGAACCTGAAGCTGAACGTGCTGATTGGCTCCGTAAGAGACAGCCGCGGGATCAATATGGTGTTCGATACCTTTCACCCGGATATTGTATTTCATGCGGCCGCGCACAAGCATGTTCCACTGATGGAATACAGTCCGAACGAGGCGATCAAGAACAATGTCATTGGTACCTATAAAACTGCTTATGCGGCGCTCACACATGGAGCGCAGAGGTTTGTTCTGATTTCCACAGATAAGGCCGTCAACCCGACCAACATCATGGGGGCCTCCAAACGTCTGTGCGAGATGGTCATCCAGAGCATGGATACGGTCAGCAAGAGCGGAAGGTGGGATCTGCTCCCTTTTGTGCATGCACATAAGGACAAAATAATCAACGGACAGGTTGCCGGCGATCCAGTCGACCATAGAGCTGCCGGTTGGGAAAACGCGGACTGCGCGGATAAGGTCGAGCTGGCTAATATGGATGCAGCCATGGTGCAGGGAATGCAGGGAAGTGCCAAAGAATACGGGAAGCTGCAGGTCGAGAGCGTCAAGAACAAAGAACGCACAGGTACGCAATTTGTAGCTGTACGCTTCGGAAACGTACTCGGCAGCAACGGCTCTGTCATCCCGAGATTTAAAAAACAGATCGAAGCAGGTGGTCCCGTCACAGTGACACATCCAGAAATCTCTAGATATTTCATGACAATTCCAGAAGCTGTTACTCTGGTACTTCAGGCCGGCACCTATGCCTGGGGCGGGGAAATATTCGTGCTTGATATGGGAGAACCGGTCAAGATCGATACCCTGGCAAGAAATCTGATTAAATTGTCCGGATACAAGCCGGATGAGGACATTCCCATTGCCTACACCGGTTTACGCCCAGGAGAAAAATTGTATGAGGAAAAGCTCATGGCAGAGGAAGGAATCAAGAAAACGGACAATGAGCTGATTTATATTGGAAAACCCATTCCGTTAGATGCTACGGGTAAACCGATTCTTGAGGTCAAAAATCAAAAATTTGAAGTCAAACAACAAAGAAAAATGTGCAATATATATAGAAATCTGTTGCTTGACACCGAAAATTTGGTGAATGACACCATACAACCGGTTTAACCGTAGCATGACAGGCTGAAAAATAAGCGATTTTTATGTAAAGGGTCATGCTACAGGTAAACCGATGGTTAAGTGTGAGAACAAGTAGTAGAACCTGAGTATTTATTAAAAGGTTCTGTCATGTAATCGGGGAAATTACACGAGAGAACCCTGTAATAAGCACTCAGGAGAGTGCTAAGAAAGGAGATGGATGGCAATCAGCTAAATAGTTCTGAATGACTGCCGAGGCGATAAAGAAGCAAAACCAATGTGTTGGCCTCTTTTCTATAGACCAATAGCCAGTCTGGATCCACATGGCATTCCCGGTAGGAAATATAGTTACCAGTCAATTCATGGTCTCGATATTTGGGTTCAAGGGGAATGTCGTTGGCAAGCTGATCGATAATTTCAAACAGTTTATCCAGATTTTTGTTTTGCTTCCTGGCCAGTTTAAGATCCTTCTTAAATTGAGTAGTAAACTTGACTTCATACCTCATACTTCAAGAGCCTCCCTTAACTCACGAATGCTGGAGTATCCTTTCGTCGAGGGATCCGCAAGGATTGCATCTCCTTCGCGGAAAGCTGCAAGAGTAGTTTCATTTGGGACATCTGCTTTGACATCGAATGGCAATCCGTTTGTGCGAAGTGATTGTCTTAGAAAAATGTTGATAGCCGTAGACATGTTCATTCCAAGGCTTTCAAAAAGACTTTCACATTTTGCCTTGATATCTTCATCGGTGCGGATATTGATATTAGTCATAGCCATAATGTAATACCTCCTTAGATTATTGCATACATTGTAACACAATGTGCGCATGATTGCAATAAAAATAATGACGTTATTGCTTTGAAACGAGAAAATACCTGTTGAATGATCAGATAACCTGGGAAGGAAAAGAAAAAAAGTCAACATTAGGTCAGCGCATCAGGATGCTGAGGAGTACTCAGAAAATGAATCAGACCGCTCTTGCAGAGGCAATGCATGTGTCAATGTACACAGTTTCTGCATGGGAACGGGATCTTCAAAAGCCAGAGTACAACAAGCTGCAATCCCTGAGCAAGTTGTTTAATGTGAACCTCTCATATCTCCTTGGAGAAAGTGAGGATAGCAGCCCGCCGATCCCGAATGTGGATGAGGAAGCTGTATGGGCAGACAATGACGTGGAAGCGATGCAAAACGCCGCTAAGATGCTCACACAACTCAGCTTCAGATCCAGAATGATCATACGGGCAAGCATCATCCAGGCATACCAAATTGAGAAAGACGCCGGTACTCTTCGAAAAGGGTACGAGGTGTACATGACCAGGTATGACGATGATGATGAGTCGGATTCCGGCGGCGAGGAGCCTGTGGATGAAAAATTGGAGCAGGAGAATGGCGAAAAGTAGAGGGTAAACCTGTGATGCAATAGGAATGGGTTTAACCGTAACATATGGCAAAAAAACGCAACGGGTAAACCGATTGTGAAAGTTGCTATAAAAGCTGATTCGGGTTTATAGCAAAATGACGGGAACCTTCCTAAAGACACAATATCTTGTGTTTCGGTGCAATATGAACCACAATATATAGCAGTTCTGTACAAAGAAGGACTAAAATAAGGATTAGAATTTGTGCGCCTTGCACAAAAAAATCTCATATCTACCCGAAATTAGATGCTACGGGTAAACCGATGGTAAAAACTAATAAAAATAAGCCCTATTACCTCTTAAATTGCCTACGCAGGATGCAACGGCCAGGAGCTTTTCACAAGCGGGGCTGATGATGAGATCTATAAGATATCCGCCGGCATTCCCCGGATGATCAACCGTGTATGTGAAAACAGCCTGATGTATGCCTACCAGCAGCAGAAACGCCTGATAGATGAACACATGGTGAGGTTTGTTGCGGATCATGAGATGCTGCTTGTCTATGACTAAGGTCAGGTCGGTAACAATAATAATAGAAGCTGACCCGAGGGCATATCAGGGCTTTCAAGCCCTTGACTACCCACAAGCATAGCCGAAACCACTTGTCAAGGTATTGATTCGCGAAAAATTCTCATCCAAAACGAATGATTTTTTGCGGATTATTATCACCGCCCATCAAAAAGAAAGAGCTGATAAAGTGTCATCCAAATTCGCACTTTACCAGCCTTGTTTTTTTCTATATTATGTATGTGTAGTTGTGAACAAAGGAGGGCGCTGACCCTACGAAAGTTGCTGCCCTCCTTTTCACCCGCCGGCAGGCACATAAGCCCCTGCCGCACATACTTATGATAATCGATTTTCAGCATTCTTTCAAGGACTATGATGAAATTTTAAATTTTTATGGGATCTGGAATTATTCCTGTCCAAAGTGCAGAGCCAAACATTCCATGGGGCGGCATGGAACATATGAAAGGAACATCATTTTCTGGGAAGAAGGATGCCTGACAGAAACCCGTGGGAAAATACTGAGACTCCAGTGTTCTTCCTGCGAAGGCACACATGCCGTGCTTACTATGGACATCATCCCGTTTTTCATATACTCCATGGCAGCTTTCATGTCTTTGATCGAACTGTGCCTGGACCCGGATGGCTCCGTCCCGAAAACAGAAGAACAGACAGGAGTTCCCTGCCAGTTGCTCTACCGCTTTTTGCTTATCTTTAACGAGTACAGGGACAGGCTGTCCGTCCTTCTACGGCAGGAGAGCCTTTGGGATGCGTCTGCCAACCCGCTTCCAAGTGAGATTTCAGACATACTTTCAGCACAGCCCCCGCCAAAGATAGAATCTGCCTTTTTTCGGACGTTTCGCGCCCCATTGTTTCTTCATCGGCGCAGTACGGTCTCCTACCCGCTCCGTTTTGGGACGGCAGAAGCGTGATTCCTGCCTCCCCACATAACCTGTGAATTGTTTTCAGGCCACCTGCCGCGTACAATAGCATCATCAAAAGACAAAGGAGGTTTTTCCAATGACAGATGATGAAATGAAGCGTCAGATGGCCCTGTTCCGGTTCTCCCTGATCGCTCCCGCTGTAGCCGGGACGTTCCCCCAGTCGAGCATGATTGACTATTTCAGGGAAACCTGCCGGAAAGAATACAGGCTCCCGAATGGGAAAATGACAACTTTCTCACCGCTGACGCTGAAAAAGTGGTACTGGCTCTATACGGACCGGGGTCTGGACGCGCTGATCCCAAAGGCGCGTATTGACACAGGGCATCCGAGGGTACTCTCAGACGACGTATGCCGCCAGATCAAAGCGTACCGGGAACAGTTCCCCTATATCACGGGGAAGAAGATCTACGAGAAGCTGATTGAGGACGGGCATATGAAGCCGACTGACGCGTCGCTCGATTCCATCTACCGTTACATGAAAGCGGAGGACATGACGCGGAACGGGATGCCGCAGCAGGAATGCCTGGCGTTCGAGTTCGAGCATGCTAATGACTGCTGGCAGGCGGATACTACCGTCGGGCCGACGATTGCCGTCGACGGAAAGCACCGCAAGACGTATCTGATCGCGTTTATCGACGATGCCAGCCGCCTCCTGGTCCATGGCGAGCTGTTCTTTGAGGACAATGCCCTGAACATGCAGAAGGCGTTCCAGAAAGCGATCCTGAAGTTCGGGGTGCCGCGTCGGATTTTCGTCGATAATGGTGCCAGCTTCAGGAACAGCCAGCTGGACTGGATCTGTGCGGAACTCGGAATTGTAAAGATCCATTCAAAACCGTACCATCCACAGGGGAAGGCAAAGATAGAAAGGAGCTATGGCACCGAAAAATCGTGCTGGATGAACTGCACGGACTGGAACAGCTTCCATTCGCTGGAGGATGTGAATGCCAGTTACCACCAGTATCTGGACGCTGAATACAATAACAGTGTGCATTCCTCTATCGGAATGACACCGCGCGAGCGCTATCTGAAGGATTTCGACTCCCTGCGTTTTCTGGAAAAATCGGTGGTGGAGGAAGGGTTCCTGCACCGCATCACCCGGAAGGTGACGCCGACCGCAACGGTTTCCCTGTTCAAAGTATCCTACGAAGTCCCGCAGCAGTATATCGGCCACACAATCCATCTGCGTTACCGCCCGGAGGATATGTCTGAGATTTACATTTATGATGGCGACAGCTCGAAGCGCCTCCATACGGTCTGTCCCGTGAAGAAGCTTGACAACACGAAGAGGCGGCGGCAGCCGAATATCAGCTACGACTCCATGGACGGGGGTGATGCGGATGTATAAGGCATACTGGGGGATGGAATTCAACCCTTTTGACAAGGAGATTCCCGAAAAGCAGTTTTATAAGAGCCGTGACTATGAGGAAATGACGAAGCGCCTGGAATACCTGCGGAACGTCAGGGGGATCGGCCTGTTCACCGGGCTGCCAGGCACAGGGAAGACGGCATGCCAGCGGGCGTTTGCCCAGAGCCTGAACCCGAACCTCTATAAAACAGTCTATCTGCCCATGACGACAATCAGTGCCAGCGAATTCTACCGTGACCTGGCAGGCGGCCTTGGCCTGGAGCCGAGCTACCGGAAGATTGAAAACTTCCGCAACATACAGGAGCGGATAAAGTCCCTTTACCGGGAACAGAAGACAACGCTGGTGATCATGATTGACGAGGCACAATACCTCAGCCGTGCAATCCTCGCGGACCTGAAGATGCTGATGAATTTTGAAATGGACAGCAGGAATTACGCGGTGCTGGTCCTCTCCGGGCAGCCGACGCTGAACAACACGCTTTCAATGCAGTTCCACGAAGCGCTGCGGCAGCGGATCGTAATCAGCTACAACATGGAGGGGCTTACCCCAGAGGAAGTAACTGCTTATGCGAAAGACCGGATGAAACTGTGCGGTGTGACGCAGGAGATTTTTGATCCGGCGGCGCTTGAGGCAGCATATGGCTGCTGTGGCGGAAGTATCCGTCGTCTGAATACGCTGCTGCACCGTGCCCTGATCATCGGATGTGAAGAAAAACTCCGGACAGTCGGGACAAAGACCATTATGGACGCAGCAAACGAAATAGACCTGGTATGAGGAGGGAAACAGGCATGAAAGGCAAAAAGAAGAAGACAAAAAAGCTGCCAGAGGAAAAGCTGATTAACATGCTGGACGATTATGACGAGCTTTTGGATTTGTTGGAGGATACCATGCAGGAATTCGACCAGCTTCACATAGAACTCAGCGAAGCAATAGACGACATACAGGACGGCCTGGGGGATGCCAGGAGGCGCCTGGTGCACTGCCGGATGAAACTGAGGAGGTTTCAGCCTGTCACACAGGTCAGTTATACGGAAGAGGAAGCCCCGGTACTTCCATTTGATGCATAGGAGGCGGGCAGTAATGGGGAAATTTATATACAGCCCGAACGAAGCCATCAAGAACAACGTGATCGGCACCTACAAAACAGCCTACGCCGCCCTCACCCACGGAGCCCAGCGATTCGTCCTGATTTCCACAGACAAGGCAGTCAACCCGACCAACATCATGGGCGCCTCCAAGCGCCTTTGCGAAATGGTGATCCAGAGCATGGACGCAGTCAGCAAAAGCGGAAGGTGGGGCCTGCTCCCTTTTGTGCATGCGCACAAAGATAAGGTAATCAGCGGGCAGGCAACTAACAGTCCGGCAGCTAACGGTCAGGCAGCCGACGGGCAGACAGTCAATTTAGCCTCCTGTGTGATCGCCGGCAAGACAGCGGAATCAGTCTCTGGTCAGGGTCCGGCCGTCAATAAGACCGTAGAAACAGCCTCGGATCCGGCCGCCAGAGCGATCACAAAAACAGCAGCGCAGGAAGCAGCCGCAGCCCTGACACAGGGAGAAACACGGAATCAGAAAAATG
>Ga0192263_1044_pt1 | contig 41126 bp, 30 predicted proteins | sample Koala_Koa23_I3_FD_131257 | JGI IMG/M metagenome (GOLD analysis project Ga0192263, IMG submission 131257) | Enriched cells from koala feces incubated with labeled cellulose particles, San Francisco Zoo, California, United States - Koala_Koa2-3_I3 ... | reverse complement strand
ATTCTGAAGCAGAAAGGCACCTTCCTGCTTATGCTGGTCGGCCCCTGGTGCGCTAATTCGCAGGCAGCGGTAGCGACCGTCAATGATTATGCGGTGGCAAATCACGTCCGTGTCTACATGACGGACAGCCGCCTGGACAGCAAGCATGCGATTGATTTCTGGAAGTATCCCCGCAAAAATGAGCTGACAATGAGCTGCCCCCCGATGCGAAAGTATTATGTGGACATCTGGGAAAACGACCTGACAGGCGCTCCGATTATGAATGCGTCCATCCGCCACGGACGAATCCTGCAGCCGACTGTGGACTATACTGATGAGACGGGACGGCAGCATTCCGTTCTCAGCGTAGGGATTCCTTACTGCTACGCGTACAACAAGGATCATACCGGCGGGCGCGATGGCGCGAGACGTCCCGTCCTCTCCAGCTTTCATAATGAAACTATGGAGCTGATCAATACCAGTGAGCGGTTTGTCTACTACGCCCCCACCTATCGGGCCTTCAGAGCCAGTGTCTACAAGGTATTTTACGCCTACAAGGCAGACCTTGGCCAGAAGGTGCAGGAGATTGCCATCGATCGTACGGCGCCCATCGTCTCCGGCGCCCCCGCGAAGCATATTGAAACGGTCGCTTATTACAGGGAATACGACTGGTATAAGGAACCGGAAGATCCGAAGGCTATCAACCTCACAAGGAACCCGGCCGGAGCGCAGACCTTTTCTTCTGACATCAGCATTGATATGTCCAGAGAATACGTCTACTGGAATTATCCGCTGCTGCGCAAATCCCAGGATCCCGTCTATGGCGTGGAAAGTGCGAAGGAAGTGGTATTCCAGCCCGTGGATCTTGATACCCTATGCTATGTTCTCATGAGTGAAGGGACGCATCTGATCCTTTTCGGAGGCGTCTGGAGCCAGGCAACACAGAGTGTGATCGGCCGAATCAACTATTTTGCGCGCAAATACGGCGCAGATACCATCTATCTGTATGACTTTTCGTCTGATGGCACAGAATATGGCAGCATCAAACGGGATCTGACCGAACAGGAAGATTACGACGGACCAGATAAAAAAGACAGTAATCCGTTCGCCATCTATAACTATCTTTACGGGGAAATTGTTACCCGGCATCTGAAAAACCTGAATGACTGGGTAGCCAATAAGGCGAACGGCAAAAACGACATCACGTATCTGAACCGGTTCCAGGAAGCCGTCAGCGTCCCGAACCTGACTGAGCCGTTTCTGTTTCTCTTCAACAAGGACAATACGGTCGATCACTCCGGATGCGGCGCCCATGCCGGTGCCTGCCCGATCCTCTGGGCGGCGGAGCTCGGATACGCCGGCGCGGATACCGACTCCATACTGGAAGAGAAGATTTTCAGCCATGTCGCAGAAGGGAAGGATGCGCCTGCGCCTTATACCATGGAAGATTACTTCCGGGAATCCTTCGCCAAAAACGAGCGGGGCCATTCCTTCAAGACCGAGGACGCATTTGGCCCGGATGAAAAAATCAATCTCTGCAAGGTCAGCTTTCCGGTCTTTTGGTGGATCATCCGGCAGAGAGGCAGCTTCGTTCTGCAGCTGGCCGGCCCGTGGTGCGCGTATTCCCAGGGCTCTGTGGCTACCATGAACGATTATGCCGTGGCAAACGACGTCCGCGTTTACATGACTGACATCCGCCTGGATAGTAAGCACGCCATCGACTTCTGGCAGTACCCCAGGAGGAACGAGCTGACCATCAGCTGCCCGCCGATGCGGAAATATTATATGGAGCTCTGGGAAAAATATTTTCCGGGCGCACTCATTGAGAACACGAACAAGACCGGTCAGGCGTGGAGCAAAGATATTCTCCTGGAATATACGGACGAAGCCGGGGCGGTACACAGGGCGTTCCGGGTGGGCGTTCCCTATATGATGAGCTATAACAAGGATCATCTGGATCAGGACGGCCGCTGCGCCCCGCTCCTCGCGACGCGCCACGACGCCGGCGAGCTGATCAACTGCAGCGAAGAGTTTGTCTATCATGAGCCGACCTACCGGGAATTCCGGGCCAGCCTTTATAAAATATTCCAGGCCTACAAAAAAAGCCTGGGAGAGGAAGCCGAAGAACCCGAAATCGACCGCACGGCTCCGATCGTTCCAGGCAGGCCGGTACGGCATGCTGAAACTGCAGTTTACACGAAGGAACATGACTGGTACAAAGAGCGGGCACACAGGGTATGAACCTGAGTCATTTCTGCGTGAACCACCCATTGTCTAAAGCCAATGGGCTTCCTGCTTCATCGACCTCTTCAAACATTACAGACACATAGCAGAATAAGATATCAAAGCCGGGTTTCATAGGAAACCCGGCTTTTTGTGATAATAGACAGAAACAAGACGGGGAAACAGGGAAGACCTGAAGAATGTCGCCGAAAAAAGACGGCATGACTTATTCTAATTTTGTAAAATTTCGACAAGAAATCGAATTGATTAATAAAAATGGATGAGATAAAGTGAAATCACAGAAGACACGGAAAGAAAAACAGGCGTTTATCTGTAGGATGCACGGAAGTCGCCTGGAGTTGTACCGACATTTTTCTTGAAATTCCGGGAAAAGGTAAGCAGGTTGTTGTACCCTGCCCGGTTTGCAATCACGGTAGCTGTAAGGTCCGTTTCCAGTAACAGCTTTTTTGCCTGGTCAATACGGAGGGTGGTGATATATTCCATGATGGTAATATCAAGCTGCTGACGAAAGAGCCGCGAAAGCTGCTGGACACTTAAGCCCGCTGCTTCACAGACCTGTGGAACACTCAGATCAGGATCGGCATAGTGCTGTTCAATAAAAGCACAGGCGACCTGTACCGGATCCTGTTTATCAGCACTGGCCTGAGCCTCCATCTGGCGGGAAAAATCCAGAGCAAGGCTGACAAGCTCCGGCATGGAGCTTACGTGGTACAGCGCTTTTAAAAGCCGGTTTGCTTCCTTGGCGGGGAGATGACTGCTGATAACAGCTTCCGAGAGAAGGTTGGAGATACCCGACAGGCGGCTTACAGTCAGATCGAGATTATTGACATCGTTGGTGATTGTATGATCCGAGATAGTGCGGATCAGCTGAGGTACAATGTCACATTTTTTTGAAAGCAGGGCATTGATCAGCATGGAGATCTGCTGCAGATAATTATCGTTAAGCAGGAGCTTCATATCGGAAGAAAAATCTTCCTGCGTAATAATACTGGCATGACTTCCCAGAATCCTGGAAAAATGGAAGAGGTTATAATTATTTTGAAAAGCGGCGGGAAGACTTTTTGGATCTTCTACAATCTCGCTGATGCCTGCCACAATATGCACGCCATAAGAGTTTTCTACTGTAAGCAGAACCCTGTTTATCAGGCTGATGATTTCGTCACAGCTCCGGGGCTTTTCTGACAGAGAGAGTATGGCGCATAAATCATGAAGCCTGCCGGTGCAGGAAAAAGAATAACGGCCGTCAGCATAAAGCTCCAGCGTCGTGCGGAGCAGAGTCAGGAGCAGGTCGTCCAGATCCTCTGTTTCTTCCACGTTTTCACCTGAGGCTGGCAGCAGCAGATGAATCATCGAAAGGTCCTGGATGTGGAACGTGACAACGCAGTAAGCTTCCGCATTCGCAGAAATGCCGGCACGTTCATACTGGTCTTTCGATTTTTCGGTTCCGGATAAGTCTGACAAAAGCAGACGGAGGTTCCTGGATTTTAATGCGAGAGCTTTGGATGTCTTCTCGTCCCGGAAGCTTTGCAGGGCTTCCGAGATAACCGAATGAGCATCCTCTTCCGAATAATCCTCTTCGGAATATGGCGAGATGATTCCTAAGAGCGGGGAGACAAACCGATAGCGCTGGTTCATCTGCCGGTAAACCTGGACAATGCTTATAAACAGTACTATGACGAAATAGAGGGAGAAAAACACTACAATCAGATATAAGGGGGCGTAGTACTCTGACGAGGCAATCGCAACCAGATAAGTATAATCCTCATCCGTTAAGTAGAAGCATTTTACGGGCTGCCCCAGCAGAGAAGCGACCTGGCCCGGCGACGTCCAGTCAGTGGCGTAAGGCAGGGCAAATATAGAGTAGATGCTGCAGTCATCATTAAAAATACAGCAGAGCAGAGAGTCATTTTTCAGCATTAAGCGGACAAGATAGCTCCTGTCCATGACGAGGATCAGGATACTGTCAGCGGCCGCTCCGTCATTATTGAGACTGACGCTGTAATAGGGAGAAAATACTCCTTCATTATTGCAGTACCAGCCGTCCGGCAGGTTTAAACCTCCTGACTGGCTGCCTTCAGACAAAAAGATACCGATCCGGCCTAAAAAGGTGGAAGCCGACTGGTAGGAAAAATAACCGCCCGCGGTGTAGATGCAGTCGTGTGATTCACTGAACAGATAAATGTCACTGATGTATTCACAGTCTGACTGATACTGGTTAATAAGCTGAGACAATGCACTTTTGGAGGACAGGGTTGTCTCAGAAGCATAAAGGTAGTCAAGGAACTCAGAATTATTTTGCAGACCCCGCGCGGTCAGCTCAATCTGAGCCAGGGCGGCGGAAACATCGGACTGGAAATTCGTAACCGAAAGATTGCCGTATTTTTTCAGAGTAGAGGATGTGGTCAGCGAAATTCCAAAAAACAGAAGCAGCCCGATCATGAGAGGCAGAAGGATAAAGAGCAGATGCTTTTTGAGCTCTGCGGACAGTTTTTTGATTCCCTGAGTATTCATGGCCGGCGTGCTCCCTCCTCCCCTGGCGGCGACATTTTGCAGGATATAAGATAAATCAAATTTTTATATAAAGGTCAGTATATTCTATGAAAAAAGTTTTGTCAACGGGCAGAGTAAATATACAAAATCAACAAAGGAATTGTACATCAGCCATCTGAGAGGATGCAAACAGTACAAAATGATGCAGTGATATAAACTGATGGCCTGAAAGAAAAACAGTAAAAACGGAGGGACGGATAATCTGATGCCTGATTTTATAAACTGGCGGATTTACTTTTGACGGATGGGAAGAAATAATGTCATCAAATGACTCGAGTGACAAAAAGAGACGATGCCACAGAAGCAAGCAGTGCAAAGGAGGAAATGGAAAGAAACAGACTGGCGTAGTACCTGATCAGGCAGATAGGATCCTGGCTTGCGAAGGGAGGTGGAAAATACATAACACAGGACAGGTGGCGTTTGTCGGTTTCTTCTATAAAATAACTATTAACTCTATCATTCACGTATTTCAAAATTTACTTATTTCAAACTGAGAAAGGATGGAAACAATCATGAGAGCAAAAACTATCGGCAACAAATTATGGGCGATGCTTCTTACCGCTGTAATGGTCATTTCTATGATGACGGCAGCTACGGCCTCTGCGGAGGAGTCGGACGGCGATTACAGCTCGTTCACCATTGGCGTAAGCTCGCTGTTCAGCAGCCTGGAGCCGAACTCGACGACTTCCGATTACAGTGACCTGTTCTATATGCCTCTTGCAACGGTAGATTATGAAACGGGAGATACCGTCGGCCTTATGGGCGATGTGACCTGGTCGGACGACAGACTGACCATGTACTTTGAGATGTGGGACAACATTTATGATGCAGATGGTAACCACATTACAGCAAGCGACGCGCTGTTCTGCTGGGACAGAGCAAAGGAAGAAGGATCGAATCTGATTTCTTCTTTTGAGAGCTGGGAGCAGACGGGCGAATATACTCTGGAGTTCCATTTGAAGACTGTGCCGACTATGTCTGGTCAGAAGCTTCCTGTATATATCTACTCGCAGGCAGCCTATGAAGCCAGTTCCGATGGCTTTGTGACGATGCCGGTCAGCTGCGCGATCTACAAAGTAAAGGAGTTCACTTCCGATTATAAGCTGGTGTTGGAACGGAATGAAGATTTCTGGGCTACTGATGAGCAGATCGAACAGATAGAAAGTGTTCTCGGCGATATCTGGACAGCCAACTGGGATGAGATTGAGCTCTATGTCATCAGTGAGTCTACACAGATGACAATCGCTCTGGAAACAGGAGACATTGACTATTCTGCAAATGTATCTGGTGATGACCTTGAACTGTTTGAGGAAGGCGGCGAAATGTCCGATGAGTATTATGTCTGGAATAAAGTCAACGGCCTGACCTACGTGATTGATTATAACACGGACGAAGTCAGTCCGCTCTCGGATATCCGTGTGCGCCAGGCACTCAGCTACGCAATCAGCAATGAATATATCGTGCAGATGGTATTCAAGGGAGAAGCCCTGGAGACGCATGAGGTGGGCGGTTCCTTCCTGATCGATTATAACGAAGACTGGAATACGGAAGATAACTACTACCAGTATGATCTGGAAAAGGCAAAAGAACTGCTGGAGGAAGCCGGATATGGTGACGGACTGAGCCTGACTCTGATCAGCATGAACACGAATGCACTTACGGATACCGGCGTCGTCCTTCAGTCGCTGCTTCGCGAGATCGGAGTCGATCTGCAGTTGATGCCGTTGGAAGGAAATGTTCTCACAGAATACAGAGAATCCTCCCGCTCCAATTGGGATCTGTTTTTGAAGGTGAATGGCTCAGATGACTATATTGTGAACGCATGGAGCAAGGTATACAGCCAGACCAGTAATTCCTGGGAAGGTACTTCCGGATACTATATAGATGAAACTCTCGACGAAATGCTTACGAGTGTAAGCAGCTATGACGGATACAGTGAGGAGGCGGTGGAGGAATTCCATGAGTACGCGATTGAACTCTGCCTCTCTTATGGCCTCTGCAATGCCTATGATAATATTGTAGTGGAAAGAGGAGTTCAGACTGTGACAGACCCGACCGGACAGAAGATTTACTGGAATGCGTTCTACTGGGAATGACGGATGGTCTGATAATGTGACTGTATAAGACAGGCGGTCAAGGTAAAGTGCCACAGAGGAATTCTTCTGCGGCACTTTATCCTTATCTGACCAGAGAGGAAAAAATATGTATAGATACGTTTTAAAAAGACTGCTGATGTCTCTGGTTGTAATTCTTGTCGCTGCGGTTCTGATCTTCACAATTATGAATGTGGTGCCAGGGGATCCGGCAGCGGCGCTGCTGGGAGATGATGCAACCTACGAGGAAATCCTCGCGAAAAGACAGGCGATGGGGCTGGACGGGCCCTTTATGGTCCGGCTGGGCCAGTACTTATATAAGTTTTTTATTAAGTGGGATTTTGGTACGTCCTGGTTTTATGGGACGCCGATTATCAACGAGGTCGCCGTACGGCTTCCCAGGACCGTGTTCATCAGCCTGATCAATCTGTTTATCAGCCTTGCTGTCGGCATTCCGGTCGGGATCATGGCGGCTTTAAAGAGAGGAAAATGGCAGGACAGAGGCGTCCTGTCTCTGGCGATGCTGTTTCAGGCCATCCCCAGCTTCTGGCTGAGCATGGAACTGATCCTTCTGTTCGCAGTGAGGCTGAAATGGCTGCCGGCCTCCGGTATCGGCAGCTGGAGGCATTATATTCTTCCAATTATAAGCGGACTCCTGGGCGGCTGGTGCGGAAACGCAAGGACGACGCGCCAGTCCATGCTGCAGGTTATGCGCGATGATTATATCACGACTGCCCGCGCAAAGGGTCTGCCGGAGGGAAGAGTGATTATTCACCATATGCTGCCCAATGCGCTGATGCCGATTATCACAATGGTGGGCGGGGCGATCGGCGGTATTGTCGGCGGAGCCCTTGTCCTGGAGAGGACATTTTCCATACCTGGGGTAGGTACGTATCTGTTATCTGCGGTCAATAACCGGGATTACCCGGTGGTCGAAACGGTCACGATTTTGTTGGCTGCCGTAAATGCCCTGAGTATGCTGCTTGTGGATCTGACCTATGGTTTTGTGGATCCGCGTATTAAAGCACAGTATGTCAGCTCGACGAATAAAGGAAGGAGGGCGGTAAAAAGTGCAAAAAGCTGAGGTAAATACAATAGATGCTATTCCAGTAAGGCGAAAAAAAGAGTCGCAGATCGTGATGATTTTTAAGCGGATCCTGAGAGACCGGGGCGCGACGATCGGACTGATCGGGATTTTGTTTTTTGTGTTTGTTGCCATTTTTGCGGAGCAGTTGGCGCCTTATGATCCCTACACGCTGGATATCACAGCCATGCTGACCGGTCCCAGCCGGGCGCATTGGATGGGGACAGACGAACTGGGACGCGACGTGATGAGCAGACTGATTTACGGTACCCGGTATTCCCTGGCGCTGGGCGTCCTGGGCTCTCTGATGAGCTTTGCCTGTGCCTGCGTCCTCGGATGTATTGCCGGTTATTTTGGCAAGTGGATTGAGTCCCTGATCATGCGTATCTGCGATGTCATGATGTCCATTCCGGGAACGCTGCTGACGATTATCATATCGGCAGTACTGGGAAGCGGCTTTTTCGTAACGCTGATCGCGCTTTCCTTCGGAGGTATTTTCAATCAGGTTCGAATGCTGCGGGCCCAGATCCTCCGGGAGCGCGGACAGGAATACCTCGAAGCGGCGGAGGCCTACAATTGTAAAAAAACAAAGATCATGTTTATTCACTTACTGCCAAATGTTGTTTCCCCATTGTTGGTGAATCTTACCATGGGCATCAGCGGAACCATTAATGCCGCAGCTACATTGAGCTTCCTCGGCCTGGGAATTCAGCCTCCGACGCCGGAGTGGGGCGCCATGCTGAGCGGAGGCCGTGATTATCTGCGCAACTGCCCGACACTGATTCTCTTCCCGGGTCTGGTGATCATGATTTTCTGCTGGTGTGTCAATCTGTTTGGTGACGGCCTTCGGGATGCCATGGATCCAAAACTGAAGAACTGAGGGAGGCTAAACGATGAGCGATTTTTTAACGGTAAAAGACCTGGTAGTAGAGTATACCTCCGGCGGGATTCCGATCCAGGCTGTAAACGGCGTTACCTTTTCCATGAAAAAAGGATCCGTGCTTGGACTGGTGGGGGAGACCGGAGCGGGGAAAACCACCATTGCGAAGGCGATTATCCGTGTCCTGCCGGATGCTTCCACAAAGAAATGCGAAGGAACGGTTGAGCTGGATGGACAGAGCATCCTGGATCTGCCGGAAAAAGAAATGCAGAAGGTGCGCGGGGATAAGATTGCCCTGATCAGCCAGGATCCCATGACTGCGCTGAATCCGATTCATTCGGTGGGCGAGCAGATCATGGAGGCCATTCAGGCGCACGAAGAAGTAAACAAAAAAGAAGCCATGGCGCAGGGAATGGAGCTTCTGGAGATGGTGGGGATCCCGAAGGAACGGTTCCTGAACTATCCCCATGAATTTTCAGGCGGCATGAAGCAGCGTATCGTCATCGCGATCGCGCTGGCCTGCAACCCGGAGCTGCTGCTGGCGGATGAGCCGACCACCGCTCTGGATGTGACGATACAGGCACAGGTTCTGGATCTGATCATGAAATTAAAAGAGGAACGTGGTACATCCATGATTCTGATCACACATGACCTTGGCGTTGTGGCGGAGTGCTGTGACGATGTGGCAGTCGTCTATGCCGGGCAGATCGTGGAATCGGGCAATAAATTTCAGATTTTCCACAATCCGTCGCACCCGTATACAAGAGGACTGTTTAACTCCCTGCCACAGTTCGCGGGGGAGGACAGAAGGCTGCATCCGATTCCCGGGCTGCCGCCGGATCCGAGCAGGCTCCCGCAGGGGTGCTATTTCAGCCCGAGATGTCCCTATGCAGACGATGTCTGCAGGAGCACACAGGGTAAGTTGACGGAGATTGAACCAGGACATGTATGTCGCTGTCATAAGTGCCAGAACCGGAAAGAGGAGGGCAGCATATGAATACCCCAGCCGTGGAAGTAAGACATTTAAAGAAATATTTTGAGGTTCACGGCGGCCTGCTGCATGCCGTGGATGATGTTTCCTTCAAGATTGAAAAAGGAACTACGATGGGGGTGGTCGGCGAGTCCGGCTGTGGAAAATCGACGCTGGGACGCACCATCATCCATCTGCAGGACAGCACCGATGGCCAGATCCTGCTGAACGGGGAAGATATTACGATCGTAAATTCCAGGGAGCTGAAAAAAATCCGCCAGCAGATGCAGATTATTTTCCAGGATCCGTATTCCTCGATCAATCCCCGTATGACGATTGAGGAGATTATTTCGGATCCGCTGAAAAGCTACGGCTGGAGGAGAAAGGAGCTCAGCGATAAGGTCACGGAGCTGATGGAGTTTACCGGCGTGGAAGACCGTCTGAGGATGTCCTACCCGCATGAGCTGGATGGAGGACGCCGGCAGAGGGTCGGTATCGCCAGAGCCCTCGCTCTGGATCCCCAGTTTATCGTCTGTGATGAGCCGGTCTCTGCTCTGGATGTTTCCATACAGGCGCAGGTCCTGAACCTGCTGATGGATCTGCAGGAAAAATCAGGCCTGACGCTGATGTTTGTCACACATGATCTGAGTGTTGTGAAGCTGATTGCGGATAATATCTGCGTGATGTATCTGGGACAGCTGGTAGAGACCAGCTCTACAAAGAGGATTTTCGATATGCCGCTGCATCCATATACGAAAGCGCTGCTCTCTGCGGTGCCGTCGGTGGATGTGGATCATCCGGCGAAGCGAATCCTGATTCAGGGGGAGCTGACGTCGCCGATCAATCCGAAGCCGGGGTGCAGATTCCTTGCCAGGTGCCCTTATGCCACCGACCAGTGCAGAGAGCCGCAGCAGCTGGCAGAGATTGAGGAAGGGCATTTTGTGTCCTGCTGCCGTGTAAAAGAAATAAATTAGTAAGAAACTATTTGATATCCGCAGGGATGAAAAAACCGGAGGTTACATATGAACAAGCATGCGACAAAAAGCTATAATCAGTACTTTGACGGATACAGTGAACGGGAAGTCGTTACTTCCGATGGAAAAGTAAAGATTGAACGGTTTTATACGGGTGCTTATTACCGGGAGGATGTTTCTGATGACATCTGGAAAAGACGGAAATGGGCAGTGGGCGGCCTGTATGCGATGGCGCTTTTGCTGTATTTTGCATGTGGGACAGTCAATTGTGAGGCAAACAGCTGTTGGTATGTCATTTTATTTTCGGGGATTACGCTTGCCGCTGTTATCTTTACGACCATGAATGTCTGGACCAAACTGACCGCGCAGCGGGATATGATTGCACGGGTATTCCGCAGCGCGTCAGAGCAGTATCAGAAGCGGGTGAGGTTTACCTCGGTTACAATGCTTCTGACAGCCGGGGCGGTTCTGGTAAATATGGTTCTGGACCGTTCCGCCTGGCAGATGAAAGCAATCCTCTGCCTTGCGGGATATGCCTTTTCAGGACTGACTATGCTGCGGCTTTCTCAGCTGGAAGAGCAGAATCAGTACCGCCAGATCAAAAACGAAATAAAGCTGAAGGATCTGGATGAATTTGTAGAAATAACGTATTAAAAATGGTTGCCAAAAAACGCATAGTTAGGAGAAGAAAAGAATGATTGGAAATGAAAAAAAGGCTTTGCGCTGCGGAGCAGCCAGGAGAGTCATCACTCCGCCGGCAGAGTTGCTTGGTGAAGTGCGTGGGCTAATGGGAACAAAATTTACATCAGTAGCGGATGATATTTACGTGCGGGTCCTGGCGGTAGAGAATGTGGAGAAAACCCTGTTGTTCTGCGGATTTGACCTGGATAAGGCGCCCAATCCGGAACGTTCCATGACGGCGATTGCGGAAAGCTTCGGGGTTCCTGAGGAGTGTGTTACCTTCTATGGAATTCACACCCATACTGCTCCTGCCCTGGGCAACCGGGAGAGAGAGCCGCTAAATGACCCGAGAAAATGGGGGGAGAAGGTATCGGAAGCGACCGACCGCTATGAGGCCTATGTACATACCTTGTTAATGGATGCGATCTCAGAGGCTCTGGAACGTCTGGAGCCGGCGACGGTCCGGTTCGGTTCGTGCCCGTGCGGCTGCAATATCAACCGCTGCGCGGATTATTGTCAGATAGCCCAGGACGGGTCAGTCACAACGTATGCCAGCGGCGGGCCGAATCCTTTAGGACCGGTCGATCACAATTTTTATGTGGTGACCTTTGAAAGTATGAAGGGCAGACCGATCGCTTATCTGATGAATTATGCGATGCATAATACGGTCATGTTTATGAATAACCAGGAAGACAGGGAGAACTGTGCCATCAGCGGTGATGTCGGCGGCAATGTCAGCCAGATGGTTGAAAAATATTTCCCGGGGAGCGTGGCGCTCTGGTGCAGCGGTGCGGCCGGAGATGTAACGCCTGTGAGACCTTCTCTTGACCTGCACCGGGAGCAGGAAGAATCAGAGGCTGCTTTTGCACAGCGTCAGCAGGAGGGCATGCTGGCACATATTTGTAATAATCAGTATGCGGCGGCTCTGTCGGCGATCCAGAACGCGTCGGATCCCTTTGAGGGGACATGTCTGAATGCCGGACTGAAATGGCTGGAGACGCCGGGCCGTTCGATTGTCAGAATCGGAAGGTGGCCGAATCAGAAAATTGAAATTCATTCCGGACCGGACGAGAAGCCCTATCGGATCCGTCTGCATATGGTCCGGATTGGCAGGCTGATTGTATTTGGTATCGGCGGGGAGCTTTATTCCTCCTACGCTCTGAAATTGAAAGAAAAGTTTCCGGATTATGAGGTTTTAGTCATAAACCATGACGCCAGCCTGATAGAAGACGCCAACTATATTCTGGACGACGACTCCTGGTATCGGGCCAGCCGCGTTCCTGCCGGCGTGATGTCTCTGCCGGGGACTCCGCCCAAATATGAGGCGGGCTATATAGAGGCTGCCCTGATGGAAGCGGCAGAACAGATGGTGGCAGGTTTCGAAAATAAAGAACAGAGGTGAAACGGGAGATATGAAGAAATTACGTTTGGCATTATGCGGCTGCCGGGGCAAGGCAGAGACCTTTGTGGAGCTGGTAAACGGATATGAGGAAAGCGAGATTGCCGCCGTCTGGGATCCACAGGAAGATGGCCGCGGCGCACAGATCGCGGAGCAGTACGGCTATACTCTGGAAAACGATTATGACAGACTGCTGGCGGAATATTCCCTGGATGGTGTGATCATCGCAGCGGAAAATGCTTTGCATAAGGAGCTGATTATAAAAGCTGCGAAAGCGGGTGTGGGTGTTTTTGTGGAAAAGCCTTTATGCGTATCTGCGGCGGACGCGAGGGAAATCCAGAAGGCGGTAAAGGAAAGTGGAGTCACCTTCTTCATGTCTGATCCCTTTGTGAGGCGGGGCACTTTAAAGGTGAAAAAGCTGATTGAAGACGGGGTTTTAGGCGAAATCACCGGCGCCAGATTCCGCCTGGGCATGGGCAATGCGGTGCGGAACCATGTGGATTATAACAAAGAGAAGGTCCAGGGCGGCATCATGGCTGACGTCGGGGGACATATGATTCACAAGGCGCATTACCTGTTTGGAAAACCCCAGAAGCTGAGTGCCAGCCTGTCTTATTATACGGAAAAGGGCAAAGCGAATGGAATTGAGGAAAACGCCATTGTCGTCATGCAGTATCCGAAGGAAGTGCTTGTGACAATGGAATGCAGCTGGGTGAGCGGGGCGATGACGAGCGCGGAGGAAATATATGGCACAAAAGGGGCTGCCATCGTTTCGCCTTATGGAACCGAAAAAAATGCGGAGATGGTAACAGTGAAGGTGGGCCGGGATCAGGTTCAGACTTATTGCGGAGACGATCTGCCGCCCATGCCGACCAGGCATATCCGTTATTTTGTGGAAATGCTGCTGAAACATTCAGAGAATGATATCGTAGGAAAAGATCCTTTGAGCAACAGCGGAGTATCGATTGACAATGCGGTAGAATTTGTGGAGATTATAGAAGCCATTTATAAATCAGCAAATAAAGGATTTATAGATCTGTAAACGAGGTGGGAAAATGGAAAAATGGCATTTGGAGGAAAAAGACGGGTATACGCTGGTCGTGAATGAAGGCGGCGCAACCCTGGGGTTTTCCAAAGACAGCGGCGTCCATATTCTGGAGAAGGATGGCTATGCGTTTAAGGATATGGATCAGAATGGCGAGCTGGATCCCTATGAAGACTGGCGCCTGCCCGTAGAAGAGAGGGTAAAGGATCTGGTTGGTCGGATGGATCTTGACAGCAAGCTGGGACTGTCCCTGCATGGCGGCATGTTTATGGTGCTTCGTCTGTCTGAGAGAAGTCTGCGCAGCCCGGCTTTGAAAGCGCGGATGGCTTTGATGAAAAAGACTCCGGAGGAAATGATGGCCCTGGATCCGACAGAAGCTACGGAGTATCATGAAGAACTGATTACACATGATGAGATGCGCTGCTGGCTGATGTCCGCGATTGAAGGTCCCGCGTATGCGGCGCAGTTTAATAACAATATCCAGAAAATCGCGGAAGGCCATAAATATGGAATTCCGGTCTGGTTCAGCACCAATCCCCGCGCATTTTTTGATACGCACAGTGATAAGGAAAAGGATGACGTCACCTGCTGGCCGTCCAACCTGGGACTGGGGGCGACCTTTGACCCGGCGGTTGCGAAGCAGCAGGCCGAGACCGTTTCAAAGGAATACCGCGCGATGGGCATTACCATGGAGCTGGGACCGCAGGTGGATCTGGCAAGCGATCCGCGCTGGAACCGGATGTCGGCGACCTTTGGCTCGGATGAACAGCTGAATGCAGACATGGCAAAAGCGATCTGCGACGGGATGCAGACCTCGGAAGGAGAGAGCGCTGCTTCAAACGGCTGGGGACGGGACAGTGTGCTGACTATGTGCAAGCACTGGCCGGGCTCCACCGGAGAAGGCGGAAGAGAATCCCACAGCGAATCCGGGAAATATGCGGTATACCCCGGCGGATGCTTCAGTAAGCATACGGATCCCTGGACGAAGGGAGCCTTTGCGCTCGACGGACCGACCAGGCAGTGCGGAGCGGTGATGTCCTGCTATGATGCAATGTGGGGAATTGGGGATGAGGATGGAAAATGTGCAGGAGCCAGCTTTAATCCCTATCTGATCGATACCCTTCTGCGTGAGGAAAACAAGTTCGAAGGATTTGTCTGCTCGGACTTCTGGCTGACCGGAAGCATTAAGAAAGAGCGCACCACGCGCCCGGAGATCAACGCCTGGGGCTATACGGATATCACACCGGCGGAGCGTGTCCTGAAAGAGTGGGAGAGCGGGGTCGACCAGTTTGGCGGCGCCAATGAAATTGAAATTGTCAGAGATGCTTACAATCTGGCCCAGGAAAAGCATGGAAAGGACTGGGCGGACAAGAAGGTAAATGAGGTAGCAGAGCGGGTCCTGACGTATGGATTCCGGGTGGGCAGCTTCGAGAATCCGTATGCGGATCCGGAGAATGCGCGCAAGGTTGTGAACAATCAGGAATATCAGGATCTGGCAATGGATGCGCACAGAAAATCCATCGTCATGCTGAAAAATACCGGCCTTCTTCCGATGGCTGCCCAGACCAGGGTATGGGTGGCCGATAAATATCACGGCGGCGTTCCGAACCGTGCCGGCATACTGGAGCCGATCACAAAGGGTCAGCCGATCAGTACAGAAGAAATAGAGAAGTACTTCCAGGCGGCTGCCTCGCCGGAGGAGGCGGACTGTGCGGTGGTGTTTATGGATTCCCCGGATAGTGGAAACGGTTACAACGAAAAGACCGGCGAGTATCAGCCGATTTCCCTCCAGTATCGTCCTTATACGGCAGTAAACGCCCGCGAGGAGAGCATTGCCGGTGATCTTGTGGACGGGGTCAGAGAAAACCACAGCTACCGCGGCAAAACAGTGGAGACCTATAATGCCTATGACCTGGATAATCTGATGGAGACCAGGAAATTGATGGGGGACAAGCCGGTCATCCTGGTGCTGAATTGCAAGAACCCGGTCGTTCCGACGGAATTTGAGCCTTATGTAGACGCGATCCTGGTCGCATTTGCGGGGACGCCGAATCAGGTGCTGCTGGAAGCGATGGCAGGCCGGTTTGAGCCGAGCGGACTGCTGCCCTTCCAGATGCCGGAGAGCATGAGTACGGTAGAAGAGCATTATGAAGATATGCCGCAGGACATGGTGCCTTATCTGGACGCGGCGGAGCACAGCTGGGACTTCGGATTCGGTATGAACTGGAACGGAGTGATTCTGGATGAACGGATGCAGAAATACCGTAAACGGAGCCTGGCAAGACGGGAACGGATGGGAAACATGCGCCCGAATAAACCGCTGTTATCCGATCTGAGCAAAATCACCGAGGATATGATGGGACCGGGGAAAAGCAGGGACTACAGTATTTATGTCGATCCCCATGTCACGCCGGACTTTGTAAAGGAATCGAAGCATCGGACGCTGCCGAAGTTCCCGATCATCTATGAGATCGGCGATCATACCTATCAGATCAACGAGTTCGGAATGGTCAATATCTATGTACTGGTGGGCGAAAAACGCGGTCTGGTGATCGACAGCGGCTGCGGTTCCTTTGACGCCAGAGAGCTGATTTCCCATCTTTGCCCGATGCCCTATGACGTGGCGATCACACACGCGCATGGAGACCATTGCGGAGGCATCTGCCAGTTTGACCAGGTCTGGATGTTCCCGCAGGATATTCCGTTGGTACACAATACCTTCCGGGTCAACCAGCAGCTGTGGGAGAACCCGAATATCTGGAGAAACTTCCCGCCGTCCTATCCGGATGGAACCAGGATGAATTTCCCGGGCTGCGACAGCGGCGGATGGAACTATTACGATTACACAAATCTGACCTTTATGGGCGTGCAGGAGGAAAATCTGCCTGAGATTCTGGAGCTGAAGGAGGGCCAGGTATTTGACCTTGGAAACCGCGAGGTGACTGTCATCAATATTCCGGGCCACACAAGAGGCAGTGCGGTATTTATTGATCCAAAGACAAGGATTGCCTTTACCGGAGACGCATTCAATTCGAGCTTTGTTCTGGAGGGAAATTCAGCTGCGCTAAACCTCCGCCTGCTGAAAAAGCTCCGATCTTATCGAAAAGATTTTGACCGGATGTATCCCGGACATACCGCGGTGGGCTATAGTACGGTGAACTTCAGCCAGAGCCCGGAGCTGCTGGATGATGTCATAGGAGCTTATCAGAGTCTCGTGGACGGGAACCCGGTGATCGAAGAGCGGAAAGTGTTTGGAGGGCTGCGCAAAATGGCAGTCTATGGAAAGGCTGCGGTGGATGTCTGAAACCGCAGTGAATTCTTCCCTTATATAATTTAAAAGGAATGAAACCGGAGGGATCAGAAAATGTCTGCTTATATCGGAACTGTTTGTACAAAATATGGAGCAGTACGCGGCGTGGAGCTGACCGGACGCTATGCCGGAATCACCGAATTTCGCGGGATTCCTTTTGCCGCGCCGCCGGTGGGGCCACTTCGGTGGCGTCCTCCGCAGGCGCCCTCCGGATGGAGCGGCGTCCGCGACTGTGTCAGCTATGCGCCGGCCTGTATTCAGCCTTCTGATGGGGATATGGGCGCCGGGCCCTGGGCAGGTGATTTTTATTATATGGGTTTACCTGCGATGAGCGAGGACTATTTATACCTGAATCTGGCGACCGGCGCTGCCTGCGCCGGGGATAAGCGGCCGGTGTATCTGTGGTTTCACGGAGGCGGGCCCGATCATGGGTATTCCTATGAGGTGGAGTTTCATCCTGCTGAACTGGCCAGGAAGGGGATTATTGTGGTCAGCGCTGCCCAGAGACTGGGAGCTTTTGGCTATCTTTCCCTTCCTCAGCTGGATGCCGAACAGGGTGAGAGCGGAAATTATACCCTGATGGACGAGATCATGGCGCTGCAGTGGGTAGTAGATAATATTGAGACTTTTGGCGGAGACCCTGACAAGATCACCGTGGGAGGACAGTCGGCAGGTACCGGCAAGGCCGCGTCTCTGGCTTTTTCTCCTCTGGGTCGAAGGTACATTAAGCGCATGATCAATGAGAGCGGGCTGGCATGGAACCGTGAATACGAGAAAAGAGAGACCGCCGGGCAGCGCTGCAGAGAGTATCTGGCCGCTCTGGGGATTGATCCGGAAGCTTCTCCGGACGAACTGCGAAAAATAAACGCGTATGCGTTCCTGGATCCGAAGGCGCGGCATCTTTTGCCGAAATCTCTGATTTATGACGGAACTCTGATTCCGGATCAGTCACTGGCGGAAAGCACCGAAAAGTACGGATGCCGGCTTGATTATCTGGCAGGCACCAATATGGGTGAGAGCAGGATGCTGCCAGACCGGAAACAGTTTTCGTGTGCGTCGGAATTTTATTCCTGCTGCAGATCGCTTCTGGGTTCGCTGTATGACAAATATGATTTTGAACAGCTAGTCACGGTTACGGATGAAACGGTCCATGAGACATCCTGCCGGCTGGCTTCTTATGGATTGCGCGAGGGGCCGCGGATGGGTGGCCTGGCGCTGAACCGTTACTTTGGTATGCACCGTTCGGAAGCTGCACCGGGGAAAAACACATTCAACTATCTCTTTACCCGGAGGATCCCGGGCCGGCCGGAGGATAAAGATACTGCCCGTGACCCTGAGAAGCTTCTGGCCTGGCATTCCGGTGAACTCTGGTATGCGTTTGCCTCTATGCGCAATGGGGTACCGCCGGTCCGCCCGTGGGAGGATATCGATTACCGTTTAGCGGATCAGATGAGCAGCTACTGGGCGAATTTTATCAGCACAGGCGATCCCAATGGCGAAGGGCTGCCGCTCTGGCCGAAAAGTGACGGATCCTGCGGCTTTATAGAGCTTGGAGAGTCCATCGTCGGGATTGACCACATGCGGAAGCTGGATGATCTGATACTGGAGTTTTTAAAAGAACGAAACGTGATTCCTGCTTGAGAAAAGCGAGAACAAAGGAGGAGGATTTATGAATCAGTTAAAAGCGGGCGCCGGAGGCTGCGAGATCAGGTTTCCGGAGACCATGTTTCCGACGGATGGATTTATGGGCGTCCATGATGCGCCCCAGCTCCGGATGTTAATGCTGGAGAGCGGTTCCAGAATGGTGATTGCTGTACTGGAGCTGGTAAATGTCCCGGAAGACATATTGAATATGGTTCGTGACATGATTGAGGAAAAAACCGGGGCACCGAGAGAAAATATATGGATCCATGTCAATCATACCATTACATCCCCACATGCGCCGCGGGATCCGAATGTTCCATTTCCTCCATTTCCAAAGGAAACGGAGGAAGAGAAAAAGAGGAATGCCCGTAATGCTCCGCCGGAGGATCCGGACGCGCCCAGGAAAAGAAGAGAATTTATGGCGGCGGTCAGGGAAGCTTCTGCGGCGGCCCTGGAAATGATGCTGGCTTCGTTTACCGAAGCCAGGATGGGAGTCGGGACAGGGTTCTGTGACGTCAATTCCAACCGGGATGTGGAGACACCTGCAGGTTGGTGGATCAATATTAACCGGGAAGGGGTTTCGAATAAGACGGCGACGGTCGTACGGCTGGATTCTCTGGAGGGGAAGCCGATCGGCATGCTGATTAATTATGGCTTAAAGCCCTGCGCGATCGACAATTCCGAGAAAGAGAAAAATACGCGGCTGATATCCGCGGATGTCCCAGGGTACGCCTGTGTCGCGCTGGAAGAGAAATATGGTGCGCCGGTCATGTTTACCATGAGTGCGGCCGGCGATCAGATCACGAGGGAGCAGGCGCTGCTGGAGGTCGTCAGGGAAGACGGGTCAGTTGGCAAGCTTGATCTGGGCGTAGAAAAGGGACTGGAGATTGTATCCAGACTTGGCTCGGAGATGGCGTCCGATATGGAAAAGATCATTGACGGGATCGAATGTAAATCCATCGAGGAGTCTGTAGAATACGCTTCCACCTCCATTTTCTGGAAGGGAAAGAAAAGGAGCGAAATGCGCCCGACCAGAACGCCGGAATACATACCGGAAGAAGAAGAGCGTGAGATGGACGCGCATGCCCTGGTGCTGGAAGACCTGGATCTTGCTTTTGTAGCGATCAAGCCTGAGACGAATGCAATCACTGAGCTACAGCTGAAGGAAAAGTCGCCTTATAAGCATACCTTGCTGATGTCCATGATTAATGGCGGCATGCGGTATGTGCCGGATCAGAGCGCGTTTGAGAAGGGCACCTGGGAAGCGCAGAGCTCGGCCCTGATGCCGGGAGCGGCAGAGGCCTGGGTTGAAAAAACAGCGGAAATGCTTTCTGAGGTAAAGAACAGGGGTAAGGGGGCGCCAGAATGAAAGTGATTTTCAGGGCGGATGACGTCGGATACACCCCGGTGAGCAACCGCGGCGCCTTCCGCAGCGTGGAGGAAGGCGTGGTTTCCCTGGTGGAGCTGATGGTGGACTGTCCCGGCTCTGAGGAAGCGATGGAGTTTTTGAAAGAGCGGCCCTGGATCTCCGTAAACTGGCATACGCACTGGTGGGGGGACCCCGGTCGCGGGGGCGGAAAATGTACCGTCCCTTGTGGATGCTTCCGGACACTTCCGCAAGGATCTGGGAAACTCCCATCGCTTTGGAATCAGCGGGATTGACTACGAGGATATGCTCCGGGAGTGCCGCGCAGAGGTAGAATTTTATTTAAGAAAAATGGGGCGTGTCCCGGATGCGACGAATGTGGGCAACAGTATCATCGGGCGGGCCAAAAAGGCAGTATGTGATGAATACGGGATTGTCTACGGCTATAACCGCTACTATCACTATGGCCCCGAAGCGGCCGGACATAAACCCGGCATGAACCTGCCGGAGGACTGGGATCCGAAATATGAAGAAAAAAGGATTTTTGAATACGAAAATTTCGGACGCCCCGGCCTGTTGCTGAAGGATTATAAGCAGTATGATCCCCTCGAGATGATTATGACCATGCCGGAGGGAGATTATGTCTGGATGCGCTCCGAGCATCCGGGCTACGTGGACGAGAGAATATGGGAGGATACGGCTGAGATCTGCAGCATCCAGAGATGCAAGGATGTGGAGGCATTATGCTCGCCGGAGCTGAAGGCCTGGATCCGGGAGAATCATGTGGAGCTTGTCAATCTCAGGGACGCTCTGTATGGTTCCCGGGAATACCAGAATTATTTACTGGCGACAGGAAGCGACCTGGCACTGGAGCGTCTGCTTTGAGGGGAGGTATGGACGATGGAAATGATAATTCGTGCGGACGACATGGGATATACCGAAACCTGCAATGACGGTGCCTTTATGGCAATTAAGGAAGGCTGTGTGACGGTCGCTTCTGTTATGCTGGATACCGAAGGGGCGGTCGACGCGCTTGCCCGGTTAAAAGCCTGTCCGTGGGTATCCCTGGACTGGTCAGCAAAATTCTGGGGGAAGCCTGTACTGGAGGCGGAGCGCGTCCCGGATCTGATCGATGATGACGGATATTTCCGGAGAGATTTGCTGCAGCTTTCGCAGATCAACTCGCAAGAGCTGGAGATGGAACTGGAAGCTGAGATCCGGTTTTGCATTCTGAATTACGGAAAAGCGCCTTTCTCTGCACAGCCTTCCGGCAGCGAAGCGGTGGATCAGGTAAGAGAGCGGGTCTGTCAGCACTATGGCGTGTTTTATGACTACAGCGGATCCGGCAAAAAGATAATAAGCTGCGGGGAGGAGTACCGAAAGACTCTGAACTTTGAAAATTATGAAAGCTACGACCCTTTGGGAATGATTAAGGAAGCATCTGCAGAGGAAGGAAGCATGCAGGGGAAAATCCCTATGATAACCTTACAGCCGGGTTTCTTAGATGATGTTGTCTTAAGAAATACGCTGGAGGGGCCGCGCAGCTCGATCAGCATTCAACGCCTGAAGGATGTACAGGTATTATGCAGCCGGGAGCTGAATGACTGGATAAAGGAAGCGGGGATCCGGCTGGTAAACCTGAGGGACGTCTTTTATGGCACGCAGGACTGTCAGAATTACCGGAAGATGATTTCAGGATGCTGAACACCGGGGGATGCGTTTCATATCCTGATTTTCGCAGAATCCGGGGAGACAAAATATCCAGCTGGCTCTGTGAACAGAAAAGGAAAACAGTTATGGAAGTAAAAAATATTTTAGAGTGCGACGTGCTTGTGGCAGGCGGGGGAACCGCCGGCATGATGGCGGCCATCTCAGCGGCGGACGCCGGAAGCAGCGTGATCCTGATTGAAAAGGCAAATACGAGGCGCAGCGGCGCAGGATCGACCGGAAATGATCATTTTCAGTGCTATATCCCGGAAGTGCATGGAAGCTATGACGAGTTTATGAAGCTGTATCTTCATGACCGTCCGGGACCGGGAGCCTGTAAGGACAGGGATCTGATGGACGCCTTTGCAAAGGAAAGCTTTGACGTTGTAAAGCAATGGCAGTCCTGGGGAATTCAGATGATGCCGCATGGGGAATGGGAGTTTACCGGACATACGCTGCCATGGATTCTGGGCACCCATCTCAAATACGAGGGAGTGAATCAGAAACCGATATTTACAAATGAGGCGCGTAAGCGGGGAGTGAAGATATTGAACCGCCATCCGCTGACCGAAATCCTGACGGATGACGACGGCAGCGTATGTGGCGCGATTGCGGTTGATTTATCTGCTGACCCGCCAAAGTTTCAGGTGATTCGCTGCAAAAGTCTGATCCTGTGTACGGCGAAGGGCAAACGTTTAACGGGTGATAACCGGATAGGATGGGCGCAGTATGGCCCGGAATCCGGAGTGGGAACAGCGGCAGCGTACCGCGCAGGCGCGCGTATTGTCAACGCCGGTGTGACCGGCGGCGAGTCAGGCCCGAATATTGGTGTAAGCCGCTATTTTGAATATGGCGGTACACGCACCTGGGTAGGTGTGTACACAGACATTGAGGGCAAACCGTATGCGCCGATCGGCGAGATTACGACATACGACGTCCTGAATCCCAAAACTCCGGGAGAGCCGCACGTCATAACCAGGCCAGGCTGGGAGACGGGAGAATATACGCAGTATCTGCCGGAAAACAAAATGAAGGAAGCCTATGCGAACGGACAGCCTGTTTTTATGAATTTCAGCTACAACACGCCGGAGGACACCGAATATATGAAGTGGGCTCTGCAGCATGAGGGAAGCTCTGGCATCGTAAAGCATCTGGAGGACGAGGGGTTTGATTTTGACCGGAAGATGCTGGAATTTGCGACTGCGCGGGATGTGGGCGGCGGACGCCCCGGCGGGCCGGATGTCATCAACGACAGGCAGGAAACGACAGTAGCCGGGCTTTACGCGGCCGGAGAGTGCATGGGAAATAACCTGCCAGGCCTCTCTCCCGCAGCGGTGGGCGGCAGGATTGCCGGACGCAATGCCGCGAAATACAGCCAGACAAAAGAGCTCCAGCCTGCGGAAGAATCTCCGGTTGTGGAAGAATGCCTGCAGAGGTACTCCCGCTATCTGGCCAATGAGTGCAGTACGGCGAACCCGACCTGGGAGGAAATCAATGTCGCCATTATCCAGGTGATGTGGGACTACTGTGGAAGCGGCATCTTAAGCGACGAATTGTTCGATGTGGGATGGCAGCATCTGAAGAGAATCGAGGGCAAAATGAAGGATATGCAGGCTGCTGCGCCGCATGACCTGATGCAGTGCCTCGCGGTAGAGGATGTGGCTCAAAACGCAGAGCTGGCTATGACAGCCGGCCGATTCCGCAAAGAAAGCCGCGGAGCGTACCGCTATAAAGGCTATCCGGAGCCGGATCCGGCTTACAACAGCAATTATGTCGCGGTGCAGAAAATTGACGGAAAGCCAGCTGCATTTTTACGCCCGCACAGAAAGGAAGTGTAAAATATGCCTCCAGTAATCCAGAAGTCCCGCTGCGTGGGCTGTATGAATTGTGTGAATATCTGTCCGAATGATACGTTCGGGCTGCAAAAACCGGGCGTGAAGGTCCCGGAGGTACAATATCCAAAGGAATGCAAGCACTGCAATGCCTGTGTGCTGGAGTGTCCCAAAGGAGCCATTTCCCTGCGATTTCCGGTGCCTCAGATGATGGTTTTTTATGACCCGGGGCGCCAAACGGGAACTCGCGGGGAACCCGAGTGAAAAACGACTTACGCCGTTTACAGTAAAAGCGGTCGGAGCGAAGCTTTTTTCCTCGCAGTGGTGCAGCGAAAACCGCTGCATGGTGATTTACTATAATTTCGTTACTATAATTATCGAAAGAAGAGATGCTATGCCAAAGTCAGCAGCAAAAGAGAAAAACCAGTCCTTACTAACAGAGCCGATCAACAGGCTGATTCCTGTTATGGCGGTTCCGACCATTGTCGCTCAGATGATTACGATCATCTATAACCTGGTAGATACTTTTTTTGTCAGCTCGCTTGGTACAAACGCGACGGCTGCAGTCGGGGTAAACAGCAGCCTGGAGCAGACGATCACGCTGGCGGGCAGTCTGATCGGGACGGGAGCATGCAGCTATATCTCCCGTCTCCTCGGAGCGAAAAAAAATAAGGAAGCGAATGAGATATTCAGCACCGCCCTGGTCAGCGGTGCCCTGATCGGAATAGCCGTGATTCTGATTGGCGTCTGGAATATTTCCGGCATTGTCAATCTTTTAGGAGCCACGCCGGAATGCAGGGAATATTCCATACAGTACGCGAAATATGTGATTTACGCGGCGCCCTTTATGGTGTGCAGCCTGATTATGAATATGTGCCTTCGAAGTGAAGGCAGCGCTGTATATGCTATGGTGGGGATTGGTTTTGGCGGCGTGCTCAACTGTCTGCTGGATCCTCTGTTTATTTTCGGACTGGATCTTGGGATTTCCGGCGCCTCGATGGCTACCTGCATTTCGAAGCTGGTAAGCTGCGCGATTCTGATTTTTCCGTATCTGCGTAAGAAGGCGCATGTGGAGCTGTCGCTGAAGAATGTCCATTATACGGTGCAGGGTGTCACGGAGGTATTGAAAATCGGATCTACATCCTTTTTCCGACAGGCGCTGTCGGTCGTGGCGAATACCGTGATGAATCGGATCGCCGGCGGATTTTCCACCTCCGCCCTCGCAGCGATTTCGGTATCAAACCGGATTATGCAGTTCCCGTTTGGCGTGATCCTGGGCTTTGGACAGGGATATCAGCCGGTGGTGGGTTATAACTGGGGCGCCAAACGGTTTGACCGGGTAAAGGAGGCATTTCGCTTTAGTTCTCTGGTCTCTCTGATCGGTTCTGCGGTCATGTGTGTTGCTATTTTTATATTTGCAAAACCGTTGATCGGGATCTTTACAGAGGCAGATGCCGAAATGCTGGATATCGGGAGCTTTTGCGTGAGAATGCAGTGTATTGTGCTTCCGATTCATGCCTGGGTGTCGGTGATTAACATGTTTTACGCGGGAATCGGGCGGGCGAGAAACGCAATTTTGCTGAGTACATCAAGACAGGGATATCTCTACATACCCGCTCTTCTGATTCTGCCGCAGCTGTTTGGAACCCGTGGGCTCGCGAGCTGCCAGGCGGCAGCCGATCTGGCCAGCCTGCTGGTGGCGCTGCCGATGGCGCGGACGGCCGTCAGGCTGATGGATGGCAAAGATAGGAAAGATAATAAAACATAATCTGAGATAGAAAGATGTGTGCTTATTAAAACGACGGACGTCGTTTACCAGGACGTCGTTTACCAGACGTCGTTTACTATAAGAAAGGAAGCGCTCATGGATCTGGAATATGTAAAAGAATTTATATGTCTGGCAAAAATAAAAAATTACATGGAGGCGGCAGACAATCTGTTTATTTCTCAGTCTGCCCTGTCAAAACACATTCAGGCAATCGAGGCAGAGCTGGGGGTTCAGCTTTTTGAACGCTCTTCGCGGAAGGCGTATCTGAATGAAGCGGGTGAATTATTCCTTACATACGCAAATCGACTGATAGAAACCTATGACGAATGTACGGAATCGTTCCTGGATATTGCGAAGTCAGGCAACAACAGCCTGGCCATCGCTTCCATTCCCATGATGACACAGTATGGGATTACGGACTGGCTGGCAAAATTCCGCAGGGAGAATCCGAACGTGGGCATGAATGTGGTGGAGGGAACCTACTATCAGATGCTGGAGCTTCTGCGCGACAATAAATGTGATTTTGCGTTTGTCAGGGAAAATGATGAAAGCATAGAAGAGTTTAAGCACATTCTGATTACAAATGACTGGCTGGTAGCGGTGCTGCCCGTTTCCCACCCGCTCGCCTCCAGAGAAACAATTGCTCTGGAGGAATTGAAGGATGAACCCTTCCTGCTACCCGTAAAAGACACGAGGACGTACTCTACCTGTATCAAGGCCTGCAGAAAAGCAAAATTTGAACCTAAAATGTCCTTTACCAGCCGCGGGGTTTCCACAAATATTGATCTGGTGACAAAAGGAATGGGAGTCGCCCTGCTGATGAGACGCGCCGCGGAATTTTCAGCCCGCTCGGATGTGGCTCTGGTAGATATTGTTCCGAAGGTAGAGACCTCGATTTACCTGCTTTACAATAAGAAAAAGAAATGGAATAACGCTGCCGTTAAATTTATAAAAATGTTTACGGATGAAGGATAGGTCCGAATGTCGGAACAACAGAAGTCACATACCGGAAAATATCATTCGCACGAATGACGGGGATAAAGAAAAATGAGAGAACCGGAGAAACCATATTTTATCTGTATCGGAAGCTGGGAGCATGACCGGAGCGGGCATGAACTTGGAATTCGAATATACAGGTTTTCGGAAGAGGGCTTCACACTGACAGACAGCGCGGCTGCCGATGCGTTTGTGGGGGCGATGTACTTTGATGCAGACAGGAAGGTTTTATACTGCATGGATGAGACCGAAACCGTGCCAGGGAAAAATGCCGGCGGAAGAGTGCTTTCTTTTGCTGTAGACACGGAAAAAGGAAATGTATCTCAGATCGGAGAAGTGCCTGCCTGCGGCTCCCGTACCTGTTCGGCTGCCATGGATGTGACTGGACAGTATCTTCTGGTTGCCAATCATGGAGGGAAACGGCCGGTCATTCGCACTGTGCAGGATGAGAAGGGAGATTATCATGTTTTGCCGGAATATGATGAGACCAATGTGGTACTGTATTCTCTGGAAGCCGATGGAGCAGCCGGGAGAATAAAGGATGTCCGCAGGCATTCCGGGTGCGGCACACCCTGGCCCGCCTTACAGGCGCATCCGCATTGCGTCAGAGCCGCGCCCTCGGGAAATCTGTTTTGCGTCTGTGACAAAGGCGCGGATGCTTTGTATTTTTACAGGATTGATTATGAGAAAGAGCGGATTGCTTCCTGCGGCTCCTCGCCATATCGACTGGAGGGAGGAAGCGCGCCGAGGTACTGCGTGTTTCATCCATGTAAAAAATTTCTTTACGTAAATTATGAAGGGAAAAACCAGATCTCTGCTTTCCGGTATGGGCAAAACGGAGAGATCGCTCCGATTCAGACGGTTGATATTTTACCGGAAGACCTGGTTTTTTCAGACAAAGAGCAAAGACGGCGTGTGCAGTCGTCAGACATCTGTATTCACCCGAACGGGAGGTATCTTTATAATATTACCCGCGGGCTGAACTGGGTTGACGTCTGGCAAATCAATCAGGAGAGCGGGGAGCTTACGCATAAGCAGAGGCTGGAGCTGCCGGCGAAACAGGGAGGAATGGATACAATCCGGGGATTTGCGCTGTCTCCTGACGCAAGGTACCTGGTTGTCGGAATCCTTACGGAAGACAGAGTTGTTGCATTGCATGTCAGTGAAGAAGGACTTTTGAGTCTCTCAGAAAAGGATGCGGGTATCAGGCCGTATCATCCGGCATCACTCATATTTTTACAAGGTGGAGGACCTGAAAATGACAAAAATGGAAGAGTATAGTCTGTTTTATTGCCCACAGGATGGGAAACTGCATATTGGTGATTCGTGCACGGAGGAGAATGAGGGACTTGTCGGAAAAATAAGTGATGAAATTTATCCTTCCGAAGATTATCAGGGCGATGGAGAAAATCTGACCCTTCATAATTTCTCTTTTCACACATCGGCCGATATTGCTTTGATTGTTCCTCACGGCACGAAGATTTTTCTGAAGGGGAAAAATGAGCTGATGGTACTCAATGACAGAGAAACCGCAAATGTGGCTGTGCTTTACAGTGACGGCAGCATGAGCATCTCCGGGGATGATGACGGAGAGCTGAACTGCCTGGCTCAGACATCGCAGGGATTGTGGAGCCGCTGTATCTGCGCGAGATTTGGCAATCTGACGATCGAGGGCGGAACGATCTACGCGCTTGCCGGGAATGCCGGTAAATGCAGCGGGATTTATGCCGGCGGGCGATTCCGCTTTGTCCCGGATACGGGATTAATCCGCATCACCGGCGGGAAGGTTGTCGCCGCCGCAAAAACGAATGCGATTCGTGCTTCGGAAGGGAAGCTGTGTCTGGATCCACCCAGGAATTACCGGTCCGTAGTGGGAAACGCGAGAGAATATACCGGCAGCACCGGAAAATGGGCCGGAGATACCCTCACACAAACGAAAATAGACATGCCGGTTTCCATCACATTTGAACCGGCGGTCAGCTGAAGGAGGAAACAGAAATGGAGGAACGTTACGGAAAATCGGAAAGCCTGGCAGCGGGCGAGCTGGACATCCCGCCAATGCAGGCTCCGGAGATTACAGATTACAGCTGTGATGTCCTTGTGATCGGCTGTGGATGGGCAGGCCTGAACGCGGCATACGCGGCCAGAAAAACAGGAGCGGACGTCCTTGTTGTAGATAAAGGGACGCCGGGATATTCAGGATTAAGCTCTTTTTCCTCTTCTCATCAGTGGTATGACCCGGAAATGGGAGATGATCTGCAGGCGTGCCTGGATGAAATGGTCATGGCAAACGAATATCTCGCAAATATCGGATGGTATCAGGAGTGGGCAAAACACTCCAAAGAAACCTATCAGCGCCTGATGGACTGGGGACTGCTGACGCAGTATCCGACCGGCAGTGAATCCGGGCACTGGGTAGACGGAGACTGGCGCCATGACGATCTGAGGGGCTATCATGAGGAATTTCTGTATGCTGACAGACGGAACCGATGGTCAGAAATACTTACAGAGAATGGGATCCCGTATGTCCCGCAGACCATGATTTATGATGTCATTGAAGAGAATAAAAAGGTTGTGGGCGCTGTGGGATTTCATGTGCCTACGGCGACGATGATCCGGTTTTCTGCCAAAGCTGTGGTCATGTGTATGGGGGGCGGCTCGATCAAACCGACCGGTTTTCCGACGAGCTGCGATACCTTTGATAGTGACTGGATTGGCTACCAGCATGGCCTTCCCATTGTGGGGAAAGAGTTTGACGATTTCCATTTCAGCGCTTCCTTTGCCCCGGATAATGTGCTGACCTGCAATTCCTGGACCTATCTGGAAAATATCTGGCTCACCGGAGGAGATATTTCTAATGAAACTCTCCTTGGAAGAGCGCAGGGCGAGGCGCAGAATCTGATATTGCCCCGGATTGAGTCGGCAACAAAGGGACTGGCGGATTACCACAGGACGGATCTGCAGCCTTCGTCCGGGCGGGGAAAAAGCAGGTCGGGCGTGTTCGAGGATCCGCGGAAAGGAAAGTGGACAAGCGATCTCCCCAAGGGGGATACCTATGGCGCGGCTGTGGGAATGCAGCTCCATCTGGGGTGCGGAATTTTCTGCGGAATCGATGATCTGGAAGGGAAGACAACCCTGGAGGGTCTTTGGGTAGCCGGGGACGGCTGCAACGGATCCTGCGTATCCGGCGGTTCTTATCTGGCTGCGACAGGGTTTACCTCTAACTTCTGCTCCACGCAAGGGTACCTGGCCGGGGAAGCGGCCGGGAAGTTTGTCAGCGGCCGGGAAGGCACCCGGATTCAGGAAGAAACCTGGATGAACTATCAGAAGGAAATCCTGGAACCGCTGGGGAAGGAAAAAGGCTTCAATCCTTCCTGGGCCTGCGACCGGCTGCATGCGATCATGTCGCCTGCCTGGGTGACCATTGTCAAGACAGAAGAATCTCTGATGCATACACTTGGATTAGTAAAGAGCTTTCAGCGGGAGGTGCTTCCGCTTTTAAGAGCCAGAGATGCGCATGAGCTCCGCCTCTGCCATGAAATGCAGCATAAGGCGCTCTGTGCCGAGATGAAGCTGCGGGCCAGCCTGGAGCGGAAGGAAAGCCGCGGATACCATTATCGCGCGGATTATCCGTACCGGGACGACGCGTATCTGTGCTACTTTACCATCACGAAGGATGGCGATGACATGCGCTTTGACCGGGTGGAGCTCAAAGAAGAATGGAAGGGAGATGTCAACATGCCGTATCAGGAGCGGTATCGCACCTTCCGTTTCCCGGGAGAACAGCAGGCGAAGAATCTGCCGGAGGATCCTTCGATACCATCAGGCGGATGGAGCCCGATGAAGGCATTTTCCATATCTGAAGATCCGAAGGGAGGAGAATGAAATGAGTGTTATTCGAGCAGATCTGAATAAGTGTATTGGGTGCCAGCGCTGCTTTAAAATATGCCCCATGGATGTCTTTCGGTTCGATTATGTACGCCAGAAGTCGGTCATCGCGTACCCGGAAAGCTGCCAGAGCTGCGGGCAGTGTTATCTGAATTGTCCGGCGCATTCTCTTGGTTTTACGGACGGTTCTTATCAGCAGTCGGTTGGCACGGGCAGGTAAGCGAATATTTCTGCGTTTTTTACCGGCAGCATAAAAACGGACGCCTCGACAGGCAGTATATCCGCAAAGGCAAAACGAAAATTTGTTTATCCGGGGCGGTATCCTTCACAGGGTGCAGGATAAGTCTCGTGACAGCGAAGACGCTGAAAGCAATGGGGTTCTGTTTTTTCGGCTATGAAAAAGGAAGAACGTTCCGGACTGCCGGATTGCGGAAATAAATGGGAGAAACAAAAATGAAAAATAAACTGAGTTTAACTGTGAATGGGGAAAGATATACGTTCGGGGAGGATGGATCCGATCAGATTCCAGATACGGAGACACTGCGGGAGACTCTTCATTTACGGATTCCGGGAGTTGATCTGAAAAAGAACTGCAACCGGGGAATCTGCGGGAACTGCACGGTGCTTCTGGACGGCAGGGCGGCTGCGGCCTGTACGATTCTGACAGCATCTTGCCAGGGGGCGGAAATTCTTACCTGGGAAGGGCTGTCTGATCAGGAACATCGGTTATATGAGATTTTCAAAAGCAGTGATTATTTCAGCCGGCATGCCGCTTATATCAGTATCCGCGCTCTGGTGATGGTCTGTATTGCGCAGTTCCGTAAAAAAGAAGAACCTTCTGAACAAGATTTTAGGAACGCGCTGAAGGGAAATTACGGCTCCTGCCTGGACATGGGGAGGCTGATGGAGCTGGTGAATCAGTACCGGGATCAGAGGCATAAGGACTGTGCGCAGACGGGAACGGAGGGGGAAAGATGAAATCATTTGAATATAGCAGAGTCAATGATTATGAAGAGGCTTCCAGGCGTATCCAGGATTCGTCAGAGACTGCGGAAGTCATTTCCGGGGGCACAGACTTTTTAAACATGTGGAAGGATCAGAATCTTCCTGAATATCCGGATCAGATTCTGCAGATTGATAAAATCGAGGGGGCTGACAGGTTTGAAAAGACGGAAAACGGGTGGAGCATCGGAGCAGAAACCAGACTTAGCACACTTGCGGAACAGGATCAGATCCCTGTCCTTGCCGCTGCTGCCGAATCCATCGCGAATGAGCAGATCCGGAACATTGCCACCATTGCGGGAGATATTTTTCAGGATGTCCACTGCAAATATTATCGCTACACGGATTTCATGGGAGGACGAATGACCTGTCGGCGAAAAGACGGAGAGCTGTGCTGCGCGATGCATGGAGAAAGTGAGCATCACTCCGTGTTTGGGGGAATGCGTACACACGAAACGCCCTGCAGCCAGGCCTGTCCGGCAGGGACGGATATCCCCGGCTATGCGGAAGAGCTCCGAAAAGGAAACATAAAAAAGGCGGCACAGATTCTGATGGAGGCAAATCCGTTTCCGATGCTGCTTTCCAGAGTATGTCCGCACCCCTGTGAAACAAAATGCAATCAGACAAAATTTGGCGATGGGGTGAGCATCCATAATCTGGAGCGCAGGCTGGGTGATTATATCCTGGAGCACAGGGATGAATTTTACTGTATGCCGGAGAAGGAAAACGGGAAAACGATCGCGGTGGTAGGCGGCGGCCCGGGCGGCCTCAGCGCAGCTTTTTATCTCAGGAAGGCCGGATGCGGAGTTACCGTGATGGAACGAAATCCGCAGGCGGGAGGCGTTATGCGCTATGGGATCCCGCATTATCGTCTGCCGAAGCACTATCTGGATCAGGTGACGGACTGCCTTGAAAGGATGGGAGTTCGCTTTCAGTTCAATACAACGGTCGGGAAGGATGTGCAGGTTCAGGAGCTTCTCGAGGAATATGATTTTGTGTATCTTGGTACAGGCGCCTGGAAGCAGCCGGTGCTTGGAATCGGACATGAAGAAGCCGCCGAATTCGGCCTGAATTTTCTGACGGAAGTGAACCGTTTCCTGAGAAAAAACATAGACAGCCAGATTCTTGTCTGCGGCGGCGGAAATGTAGCGATGGACGTTGCACTCACGGCGGCCCGCCTGGGAGCGGAAAAGGTGACAGTCATCTGTCTGGAGCAGGAGGCTGAAATGCCGGCATCGCCGGAGGAAATCGCCAGATGCCGGGAGGATGGCGTAGAAATCTGCTGCGGCTGGGGGCTTCAGGAGATTGCGGTGGACGCGGATGGAAAACCAGAGGGAATGCTGGCGAAAAAATGCCTGTCCGTATATGATGAAAATCATCGCTTTTCGCCCCGGTATTCGGAGACGGAAACAAAGCTGTTCCCCGCACAGACCATTATTCTGGCTACAGGCCAGAGAGTGGATATCAGCTATCTCGGGGAAGACCTGATGAAAAAGCTTGCCAGCGCGAGAGGGCTGATTGATACAGATTTTATGACAGGGGCGACCAATTGCGACCGGATCTACGCTGGCGGCGACGCGGCTTTTGGCCCGAACATTGCCAGCCGGGCGGTAGCCGGTGGAAGGAGAGCAGCGGATACCATCTGTGCGAAGCTCGGAATCGAAAGGGAAGATCAAAAAAACCGTACCGTACCATTTGTAACGCTGGATACGCAGGGCATTTCAATGACGAAAGCCTGCAAGGAGCTCCAGAAGGCTGTATCCGACCGGACCCTGTATGAGGAAGACGCTTTTACTGCAGACTGGGATACGATACTGCAGGAAGCGAAACGATGCATGAACTGCAGCTGCTTTGCAGTGAACAGTTCGGATCTGGCGCCGGTATTACTTTTGCTGGACGCGGAGTTTGTGACAACACAGCGCACGATCTCTGCAGAGGAATTGCTGACAAGCCGGAAATCAGCGTTAGAGGTACTGGAAAAAGGGGAGCTGCTCAGGGAAATCAGAATCCAGGAAAAATCGTATGAGAGCGTGTCCTTCGAGAAAACCGCCGATACGGGGGGACGCCAGTTTTCCCACATCAGCCTGGCGGCAGGGATTTCCGGCTCGAAGGAACATGTGGAAGCAGCCCGCTTTATATTCGGAGGAGTGGCGGGCATCCCCTATGAAGCAAAGAAGGCGGCCGGGTATCTGAAAAATCAGAAGCTTTGCACGGAAACAATTGAAAAAGCAGCTTCTCTGGCGGTGGAGGATGCATGTACGTTTCAGGATAACCAGGAGCGGGTGTGGGAAATGAAAAGGTTACTGCGCAGCGCGCTCGAATCGGTGAAATCGTGAGCTCAGGCAGGCCTTTTGGCCAATTAACCGAAAAAATGGATCAGAGAGGGAGCAGGATGCTCCCTTTCAGTTTTATGCACACGGCCGCGTAAGGAGTATTATGGCTTACGCCATACGCGGCCGGCGCAGCGGATAGGGGGAAAAGGGCGCTCCCCTATCCTGACAATTATTCCAAACAGGAATTACCCTTATTGAAATCGAATTGTTCTTTGGTTATGCATTTATTATAATTTTCCTTGAAAAAATTCATGATGATTCAAAAAAATGACAGGGTGGAAGGAATGAAGAGGTGAGAATATGGACAAATACCGTTATGTCCGGAACGTCGGGGTGAGAGACAGTGGGCTTCGCGTATTTCGGAATCTGTCGTATGCGGGAAATGGACTGGCCTTTGGCTCGTATCTGGTGCAGACGCAGGAAAAGTATCAGCTGATTGGCACTGTGCCGGACGCTTACGCGGACCAGTGGATTGCTCACGTCCGGGAAATGGTTTCGTTTGACCAGATTGACCATCTGGTCGTATTTACAGAAGAAGGCAGCAGGGAATCCGTCCTGCGGGTTTTGCTGGAAAATTCCGGGATTGAAATCATTGCCGCGTATCCGGTGCTTGATCAGCTGAAGAAGGTTTTGCCGGAAGGCACAAAAAGCCTGGAGATCCGGAACAACCGGACTCTGCCGTTTTCGGGCTCCCCGTTCCGTTTTCAGATGATCGGCGGCGGGAATCTCTGCGCGGCTCTGTATGTGCTGGATGAGGAGGAACACAGCATTTACACATCGAGTGCGTTTGGCTCTCTGTACAGTGGCCTGGAGCTTCCGGAGGCGGGAAGTGAGAGAGATACGCAGTGGCGCCTGGGGATGCAGGACTATTTTGAAGATCTGGCAGACGCCGGCAGAAGCGCAGACGCCGGAAACGCGGCCGCGTTTGTGCGGGAGCAGAAGGTGACGACGGTTTTTCCGTCTGTGGGACCGGCGGTGAGCGGGGAGAGACTGGAAGAAATGCTGGATTTCTACCTGCGGCAGAGCAGAGAGGACGAATCGAAGTCTGAGACGGCATTTCCACAGGAACAGGCTAATGCTTCCAATATCGTGTCGCCGCACGTGGTAATTATATATGAAGGAACGAATGAGTTATCAGATTACGCAGCCTGTGTGAAAAATGGCCTGAAGGAAGCAGAGGTTTCCAGTGTCACTTGCTGTGACCTGTCCTGCACGGATCGGAACCAGGCGATCCAGATGGCGCTCTCGGCGGACGTCCTGCTTCTCGGGACGACGATCTCGCAGGGGAATCCGGCGAAAGCGATCTGGGATGTGGTGACGTCTCTGGATGCGGAAATGTGTAAGGGCAAGCTGGCGTCGCTTTTTTATAAGATTTCTTCACAGGAAGACGGCGCGGATTTCCTGAGAGAGCATCTGAAGTTTCTCGGATTTGACTTAAGCATCCAGAGCAGCTTCTTTGTCGGGGAACTGACAGAGAATGATCTCAAAAATGCTGCAAATTATGGTTTTGGAGTCGGATGCAGCGCCCGGCGGGTGCCGAACCCCAGAAAGCCGAGGCTTGTAAAGTGCCTGGTCTGTGGGGAAATCTTTGACGCGTCGCTGGGCGCCTGCCCGGTCTGCGGAGTGGGGCTGGATCAGTGTGTGCCGGTCGAGGAGGAGGAGATCTCTTACCGGAAAGACACCAGTCTGCGCTATGTCATCCTTGGGGGCGGCGTTGCCGGTGTTTCGGCGGCGGAAGCGATCCGGAAAAGAGATCAGACCGGAGAGATTCTGATTTTATCCGCGGAGGATTATCTGCCGATCCATCGCCCGATGCTGACAAAAAATCTCAGCATTGCGGACGCACCGGATGAGGAGCTTTATCTGCATCCGGCCGCATGGTACGAGGAGCTTGCGATCCGCCTGCGCCTGGGCGAGACGGCGGAAATGCTGGATCCGGAGCGAAAAATCGTCCACACCGCGAAAACCGGCGAGGAGATTCCCTATGACCGTCTGATCTTTGCGACCGGCGCGGAATGCTTTATCCCGCCGTTTGAAGGCTGGCAGAAGGAGGGCGTAGTGACGATCCGTCATCTCTCCGACAGCCGGAAGATTCAGGACTGGATGAAAACGGCTAAAAACGCAGTCGTGATCGGAGGCGGCGTCCTGGGACTGGAGGCGGCGAGCGAGCTGCTGCGCAATGGAATCCATGTGACTGTGCTGGAGGCCGCGCCTCAGATCATCGGACGCCAGGCGGACGCGGATTCTGCCGCGGTGCTGCGAAAGAAGATGGCGGACCTTGGCGTGACCTGCCTGGAAGGAGTACAGATAGAAGGGGTTCTGGGCGAAGAACACGCGAATGCCGTAAAGCTGAAAACCGGAGAGACCTTCCCGGCGGATTTCGTGATCGTCTCCTGCGGAAACCGGGCGAATGTGAAAGCCGCGCAGGATGCCGGAATCCAGGTGGAGCGCGCGATTGCTGTGAACGCTTTTATGGAGACCAGCCTGCAGGATATTTATGCCTGCGGAGACTGCGCCCAGTACGACGGCGTGAACTTCCAACTCTGGGCGGAGGCGTCCGAGCAGGGACGGATTGCGGGAGCAAATGCGGCGGGAGAACGGCTTGCGTATGAGAAACAGCTGCTGGGACTGAATCTGGATGGCTTCGGGACGACCCTGTTCGCGATCGGCGATCCGGGCAAACAGAGCGGCGTACCGTATAGTCTGGTAAAAACTGTCGACGATGTAGATAACAGCCAGGAACAGTACTGGTTCATGGGAAGTGCCCTGCAGGGGGCCGTGCTGATCGGACGCCCGGACAAAACTGCGGATGTCACGAAGGCTGTGATGGAGCACGCACGGCATGAGGAGCTGTTTGGATAAAGTGGAATCCGGTTCGCATGACGTACAGAAAGCACAGAATGGCGGGAACACGTGTGAAAGCAGATGACTGTGTGTGCATTTTAAGGATGGGGAGTCCTGTAAGAACGAAACCTGTTAAGGCGGAATTCAAAAGAGCAGAAAAGGAAAATGACTGAAGTCGTTTACTATTAAGATAAGGAAGTGAACAGCATGAAAGAGACTAACAAAGCGCCCCGTATTATGGAGCTGCCAAGGCCGGAAAAGGTAACATGCCCGTATGAAGAATCCTATCAGGCAGACGTTGTGGTGATCGGCTGTGGGTTTGCAGGGCTGAATGCGGCTGTCTCCGCAAAAGAGGCAGGGCAGAATGTCCTCGTGATTGACAAGGGAAAACCCGGTTATTCCGGACTTTCACCCTGGCCGTCGAGTTTTCGTTGGTTCGACCCGGAGCGGGGGGACGATGAGGAGGCCTTTAAGGAGGCAATGAAGCGCGGAGGCGACTATCTGTGCAATCTGCGCTGGTATGAGTGCTGGCTGAAGGAATCCAAAGGGATTTATGAGCGTCTGACAGACTGGGGAATCCTCGCCCAGTATCCGAAGGCGGCGGAGGCCGGGGATTTTTATGAGCGGGAGGATTTTGTCGGATACCGGGAGATGTTTGACAAATTTGACCGTCATAAAAAATGGATTGAGGTATTGAAACGGTATGAGATTCCGCATCTGGAACACACGATGGTGACAGACCTGATTGCGGGAGCAGCGGAATCCGATGCGACAGAGCCCTCAAAAATCTGCGGCGTGATCGGTTTCCATGTCCCGAGCGGCCAGGTGATCACCGTGAGCGCGAAGGCAGTGGTCATGGCGACCGGAGGCGGCAGCTACAAGCCGACGGGATACCCGGTAGGCGGCGATACCTTTGACGGCGAATATATGGCCTGGGAGCTGGGGCTTCCGATCACGGGAAAGGAATTCGAGGATTTCCATACGACCTCCAGCCAGGCACCGGGCAATGTATTTCTGGACAACCACTGGCAGTACCTGGAAAACATCTGGCTGTGCGGCGGCGACGTGGATCTGGAAAGTGCCTCCGGATACGCGGCGGCGAAAGGGTACGCGATGGTCATGAAGCGGGTGCAGAACTCCGTAAACGGTGTGCCGCTCGCAAATGGCAGTGAGATCCAGAATGTGGCGACAGCCAATTATACCAGAAGGGGCGGTTCAAAGGTCTATGATACAGACCCGGAGGAGGTGCGCTCCGGGAAAATGAGTACGCCGGTAGCGGCAAGTACGCTGGCGGGAGCGGCGACCGGTATGTGCTGCCATCTTACATCCGGCGTGTTCTGCGGACTCGGAGAGACAGACGGAAAAACGGAGATTGCCGGACTTTATGTAGCCGGAGACGGAATTCATGCGACTTCCCCGTCTGGTTCGGCCTATCCCTGCGGCGTAGGATTTACCTCCTGCTTTACATCGATCGACGGCGATCATGCGGGCCGCGCGGCGGCTTCTTATGCGGCAGGACAGAGCTTTGAGGCGCTGCCGGAAGAGGAGGTTCTGCAGAAAAAAGAAGAAATCCTTGCCCCGCTGAACCGCGAAAACGGCTTTGACCCGAACTGGGCGCGCGATGTGCTGCATTCCATTATGGCGCCTTACTGGATCACCGTGGTAAAAAGCGAAGAGACCCTGCAGGCAGCCCTGGTGCAGGTGGAATATATGCGTGACCATGTAATTCCGAAGCTGCAGGCAGCTACCAGCCATGACCTGCGGCTTTGCCTGGAAATGAAGCATAAAGTCCTCTCTGCGGAATTAAAGCTTAGAGCAGGTCTGGAGCGCAAAGAGAGCCGCGGCTCAACCTACCGCGAAGACTATCCGTTCCGCGATGATGAAAATTATCTTTGCTACATCACGCAGAGAAAGGCAGCGGATGGAGAGAGTACATTCAACAGGGTGCCGGTTCCGGACGCCTGGGCAGGCGACAGAGAGGAAGCCTATCAGTCCCGTTATGTATTTTATTTCCCGGGTGAGCCGGAAAAAATGGGTTTCCGGCTGCCCGAAAGAGGCCGTAAAGGAAAGGGGGAGCGAAAATGAGCGTCGTAAGAATCGATCTGAATCGCTGCATCGGATGCAAAAACTGCGTGGAGATTTGCCCGATGGATGTCTTCTATTTTGATGAAAAGGCCCGCAAATCTGTGCTGGCCTACCCGGAAAACTGCCAGAGCTGCGGCCAGTGCTACCTGAACTGCCGCGGACGTGCCATCGGAATGTCAAATGATACCTACGGCTACCCGATCACGGCCTTCCGCGGAGCGACCTCCTCGCCGATGAACCGCATGATCGTCACGGAGCCCGGTGTGATCAAAGAGCTGACAAAGGGGAAGCTGCCCTGAGGCTGTCAGAGCGCGGAAAGAGTGATGATCCTAAAGCTCGCTGCAATGAAACGGAACAGCGGGCAGCCTGCGGTCTGCTTCGAATAATTGCAATTTTATATTGGCATATCGAGGCAACAGGGATAGAAATAAGGCTATAAAAATTGAATTGCTGGAATTGAATTGTTATAATTAATGCGTTGGAATTGATTTGCTGGAATTGTCGGGTTATTACATAAGGAATTACAGAAAGGGGAAAAAGCAGTGAAAATTAAAGAGATCATACAAAAGCTAGAAGCATTTCATCCGCCGCTTGGGAATCCGCATACCTGTGATGTGGTAAAAATCGGGAACGCGGACGAAGAGTGCAGCGGAATCATTCTTACCTGTTTTGCATCGATGGAAGTGATCCAAAAAGCAGTGCAGGAAAAAGCCAATCTGATCATATGCCACGAGCCGCTCTTTTACAGTCATGAGGATACGACGGACTGGCTGGAAGGCGATCCGGTATACGAGGAAAAGAAAAAGCTGTTGGAAGAGAACGGGATCGTTGTCTACCGCGATCACGACCACATCCACGGGGGTCACAGCGGAGAGAACATTGATGGGATTTTCTACGGAATCATGAACGAGCTTGGCTGGAAGGAATATGTCGTCGGAGATACGAAAAAACCGCTGCTCTACGAAATTCCGCAGACGACCGTACCGGAGCTGGCAGATTTCCTGATGAAGAAACTGAATATTTCCGGCATCCGTGTGGTGGGAAGCCATGATACGGCTGTTCGCAGAGTACTCTTTTGTGAGCATGTGCAGGGGACAAAAAAGCCTTTTGGGGACCAGACAGAGGTTCCGGACGGCGGGGTGATGAAAAGAGTCAGGCAGGAGCAGGTGGATGTACTGATCCCCTTTGAAATCATCGACTGGACGCTGAGCGCTTACGTCCGTGATTCCTGCGCGGCAGGGATACCGAAGACCATCCTGGAAATGGGACATTTCAATGTAGAAGAGCTCGGCATGCGCTACATGCTTCGGTATCTGCCCAGAGTCATCGGCTGCGAAGTCCCGATGAAATATGTGCAATCCGGCGACAGCTTCTCATACATCACAAAATAGAATCTCTTACCCTTTGAGAAAGGCAGCGAATTCCCTGGCGACCAGAGGCGTCTTCCGGATGGGGTAGACCATGTAGATCTCGTAAAAAATATCCGGCGTGATGGGACGGATCACAGTACCCTCCATCTCCAGATGGGATGCCATATTGTGTGTCAGAATCGACACGCCCATCCCCTTTTGGACCAGATCAAAGAGAACCGATGCCCTGTCAACGGAGATCGAAGGGTGCAGATCAAAGGTCGGATCGGCTTTCCTGAGGCAGCTGCGCAGAGAACTCATGTGACGGAACTCAATCAGGACTTCCGCTTTCAGGTCTTCCAGGAGGATTGATTTTTTCCTGGCGAGCGGGTGAGATTCGGGTATCACGACAGAAAGAGTATCGCAGGTGTAAAACTGCTGATGATAGAGATCCTCCGGGATGTCGTAATTTCCGGTCAGAATAAAATCGACCTTTTTCTGCTGCAGCCAGTCGAGCAGATCCTTTTCGCTTCCCTGCAAAAAGGAATACTGGCAGTGAGGATGCTGCTTTTTATAATCCTTAAAAAAGGGCATGAAATTGTAAAGCGTTACCAGGGGAATATACCCGATGTTGACCTCCGGAGCTTCCGACTCTCGGCCAAGCAGGTTCTGGGTGTATTCCTTCTGGATGCTGACCATCTGCTCCGCGTAGGGCAGCCATGCTTTCCCAAAATCAGACAGCACAGCGCCCTTTTTGGAGCGGATGAACAGGTCCTCCCCCAGATCTGTCTCAATCGATTTGATATGCTTTGAGAGGGAGGACTGGCCGATAAAAAGGAGATCTGCTGCCTCCTGGAAATGAAGCATGCGTGCAAGGACGACAAATTCATTGATATAATTTAATTCCATAGTGCTACCTCGTTTCTGGTGTAACGTGAGAATGGTGCAGATGCCCGAATGCTCTATGCTTTCGCTCCTCGCCGGGGCGGCATGGGCGTGAACAGTAACTGCAAAGCTTCGACGCGGTCTCCCGAAGGAGTCCGTATCGGTTCCGACCCTTTGCATAATTGATATTCTTTATAGGTAGCAGTATAGCAGATGAA
>Ga0192263_1041_pt1 | contig 41743 bp, 35 predicted proteins | sample Koala_Koa23_I3_FD_131257 | JGI IMG/M metagenome (GOLD analysis project Ga0192263, IMG submission 131257) | Enriched cells from koala feces incubated with labeled cellulose particles, San Francisco Zoo, California, United States - Koala_Koa2-3_I3 ... | reverse complement strand
GTCAAAGCAGCCGCATCTGCTTAAAGCTTACTCAAGCCCGTAGGTCTCGTTGATCTGCTCCTGCAGAGCTGCGGTCACTTCCTCGATACCCGCGTCGATCAGGGCCTGCTGGTACTCCGCTACGATCTCTTCCGCCGTACCGGTATATTTGCCATAAGCGATCTGCTTCATGTAGTTCGTATGGATTTCAGAGATATTATCAATCATATACGAAATCTCATCGACATTTGCGATAAACTGGCTGTACTGATACGCAATCGCGATCTCATCATACTCAGCATAGAGCTCTTCGATGGCATCCCAGTTGTACTCTGCGTTCTTCAGCTCAAGGTCATCATTGCGGCCCCACCAGAAGTTCACCATACCGGCGATGTTCTGTGTCTCAGAATCATAGTCTTCCGGAGTCGTCTTGTATCCGTCCTCGGTGATCTCATAGGAAACGCCCTCGATACCATAGTTGAACAGACGGTAGCAGGTCTCATCATTGCGGAGCAGGTCATAAACCATCAGAGCTCTCTCCGGGTTCTCGCTGGCCGCGGAAACTGCCATCACACCATGCGTAACAGACAGGGAAACCAGGTTGCCGCTCTCTTCGCCAAAGTAGAAGAAGCCAACCTCTGCATCCTCATCGGTGTCATAGATCGTGTTCGCGTCGGTGTCGCTGCAAAGATCGGTCCAGGTCTGGGTGTGATGCTGCTCAGCCGCCACCTGGCCTACGCGGAACTCATCGCGGTTGTTCAGGTCCGTGTTGTTCAGAACGTCGGTCATCCATACGCCCATTTCATCCCATTCCTTCATCAGCTCGGCGAACTCCACCAGGAGATCCGTCTCGGTCAGATACGGAGAATAGACGGTGTAAGGATCATCCGAAGTGCCGCCCCACATAGCGCCGGAGTTGATGCCGTCGATGGAAATGTAGTTCGTGTTGGATGTGATCCAACCGCCAACCATCGTCGCATACTGTGTGCCGTCCGCGTTCCACGCATAGAGCAGGTCGTCGCCGTAAGCTTCGATGACATATGCGAAGTAGGTCGTCATATCCGCCCAGCTGTTGACGCCATCCTCAAGGCCGGCCTCTCTCGCCCAGTCAAGACGATAAGAAAAACCGTGGTTGGTCCACTGTGCGTAATTGTCCTCCGGGATAAAATAGATATCTCCGTTATACGTGCAGGCTTCCCAGCTCTCATCTGATACATTTGCCCAGGTTGCCGGAGCATAGGTAGCGAGCATTTCCTCAGACAGCTCAAGGAAAGCGCCGTTCTTTGCGTTCGGCCATGCATCCAGCCAGTCCGTGGAAGATCCTACCAGGTCAACAGAGCCGTCCATGCTCGCCAGAGTCAGGTTGTAGTTGGAAAGATAATCCGTCCACTCGATGTAGTAGATCTCGATCTCCGCATTCACCTTCTCGGTCAGGATCGCGTTCAGCTCGTCCAGCATCGCGTTCAGGTTGTCAAGAGCCTCACCGGTCGGCTTGTCGCCTGTGGTCATATAATTGATGACTACATGCTCAGAGGTGTCTACATCCTCCCAGCCTGCCCAGTAATCGGTGGTCTCTTCCTCTGCCGACGCGGTCATGCCCACGCTCATCATGGACAGCACCATTGCAGACGTCAGCAACAGTGAAATCATTTTTCTTTTCATTGATTTCCTCCTTTTGAATGAATTGATAGTAACGAGCGGCAAATAATCTTTGCCGACAGGCTCTTACCGGCAGCTCCCAGGGGAGCTGCCGATTGCTATATTATCCCGCAGTGGCAGACATTCCCTCCTGCCAAAGCTGTGCGAAGCACACGCACATGGCCCGAGCCATCCTGCACCGTTTTCCGGAAACAGCTCCCGGATCTGGCCGGCATTTAAGGATGCTCGCCGCCGGACGATGCGTCGGAAGCCTTCTCTGCGGAAGAATATCATAAATACAGGGGTAAAAGATCCGGCACTTTTGATTTTGTCATGTCGGCACATGCCAAAGCCAAAATCAGCCCTTCACAGCGCCTACCGTGATACCTTTTACAAAATACTTCTGCACGAACGGATACACCAGCACCACCGGGCCGGTGGCGAGCACCGCGTTCGCCATTTTTACGCTGACTGTCGGAATATCCGTGACGTTGACGTACTGTCCGGCTACGGACTGTTTCAGCGTGGATGTCTTGTTTACAACTTCATAGAGCATGTACTGCAACGGCTTCACATCTACCTTGGAGCTTAAAAACAGGGAGGACTGATACCACTCATTCCAGTAGCCAAGTGCCAGGAACAGGCCGATAGTCGCCAGCGCCGGCTTCAGCATCGGGAGGATCAGGGAATAGAAAATTCTGAAATCCCCCGCGCCGTCGATCTTTCCGGATTCTGTGATCTCGTGCGGAATCGCTTTGACAAAATTCTTCATCAGAATGATCAGCCACGGCGACATTAACAGCGGAAGCCAAACCGCCAGATAGCTGTCCTTCAGGCCATAGGTCTGCGTTATCAGCAGATAATACGGCGCAAGGCCGGCCGAGAACAGGCTCGTGAAGTAAATGTAAAATGAAATAATGTTCCGGAAGAAAAAGTCCTGTCTCTGCAGCGCGTATCCGGTCATGGCGATGATGGAAAGTCCCACCAGCGTGCCGGTCACCGTCATAATAATCGTCAGCGCGTAAGACTGGAAAATCAGCCCGCCGCCAAGGACCATGGAATAAGCCTTCAGCGTAAATTCTTTCGGGAAAATCTGTACGCCGTAGGTGTTGATCGACGCCTCCGAGGTAAAGGACGTGCCGATGATAATGAGAAACGGAATAATACAGCATACAGCGTAAATCGTGACAAACGCGTAGCCAAATCCGCGGATAATCATATCCGATCTTCCTAGCTTGATTTTCGCGCTGGAATCCATTAAATCCATATCTTTTTTTGCCATTGTCCGAGACCTCCTATACTTAGAACAGGGAATAATCCGGTTCTATCTTCTTTACGATAAAGTTGACTACCATTACGATCACGAAACCGATCACAGACTGATACAGGCCCACGGCCGAAGCGGTGGAGAAGTTGAAGTCTGTCAGGGTCGCGCGGTATACGTAGGTCTCAATGATATCCGTCGTGCTGTACAGCAGCGAGTTCGTACCAATGATATTGTAGAACAGTCCGAAGTTGCCCTTCACGATGCCGCCGAGCGCGAACAGAAGCAGGATGACGATCGTGCCCTTCAGGGATGGAAGAATGATGTAGCGGATCCTCTGGAAGCCATTCGCACCGTCCACCTTCGCCGCTTCGAGCATGGACTCGTCAATGCCCATAATCGCCGCAAAGTAGACGACAGAATTGTACCCGGTCTGCTGCCACAGGTACACGATTACCAGAATCACAGGCCACACGGACGCATTCGAGTACGGGGCAAACAGCTCCAGGCCCAGCGATCCGAGTACGCCGTTCACAAAGCCGCTGTCATAGTTCAGAAGGTAAAATACCAGCAGGCCGACCAGTACCTGGGAAATGAAGTACGGCAGGAACATGATGGTCTGCGATACCTTGACAAACTTTCTGCTCCGGAGCTCGTTCAGAAGGATCGCGACAAACACTGCCATGACATTTCCGAGAAGGATGAACGCCAGATTGTAGAGGATCGTATTCCTCGTCAGCTGAAAGAGCTTACCCGACGAAAACAGGAACTTAAAATTCTGAAATCCGATGAACGTACTTCCGAAAATACCGTCCCGGTAATTATATTTTACAAACGCGACATAAATGCCCGGCAGAGGCATATAGTTAAACGCAAAGAAGAAAAGGACGGCAGGGAGACACATCAGAATCAGTACTCTGGACTGCCAGACCTTTTGTCCAAACGTCAGCTTGCTCTTATACTTTTTTACAGCTACTTTTTCCTTCGATTTCATAAAACCTTCCTCTCATTTCCTGACCCGGATGGGCCGAATCCCAGATTTTGCCATTGTGAATCCGCACTTTTTTGCAGATACAGGACAACCGCCATTTGTCACGACACCGTACTGCCTTCAATGATCCTGGTGGGCAGCTTCGTCCGGTACCGGATTTCCCTGCCGTTAATCATATTCAGCAATATTTCCACGCATTTCTTTCCGTGTCCGAAGGGATCTGTCGACAGCGTTGTCAGGGGCTGCTCTACATAACGTCCTACATAAGAGCCGTCAATTCCAACAACGGAAACATCCTGCGGAATCCTTCGTCCAAGCTCACGCATACGCTTGCAGAACCCATATGCCATCTCATCATTGAAACAGACAACCGCCGTCGCGTCAGTTTTTCTTTTCAGAAAAGCATCGGCGGCATGCATCCCTTCTCCAAAAAAATCATCTTCTATGTAGGCATTCCGCCCGTTCTCACCTTCCTCCGGGGCCTCCGGCCTGTGGGAATCGAAATCCACGCTTTCACCGGTCAGTCCAAAAAAGTAATCCATCATCCGGTCCCCGGCCTCAGACACCATAAAACTCTTCCATGCCAGAAAGCGCGGACCGTTTTCCTCAAAAACATAAGGTGACACATACGCAATCTTATGATGTCCATGGAGGATCAGATACTCTAAGAGCATATTCATTCCTTCCCACAGATCACATCCGACCACCGGAATGGATCTTGTAAAGGTAACCGGATCATCATAGGTGGCAACAATGGCCGGAAGGAAATAATTTTTCCCTTCATTTCTCAAATATCTTTCCGCCACAATCGCGTCTGCTAAAATCAGGCCATCGGTCATTAATTCCCGTATATTGCAAAAATTCAGGGAACCACAGACCGCCACGATATAATTCTGCTCCTCTGCAGCCCTGCACATGCCTTCATACAGCTCTGTATTGTACGCATTTTTTATGTTCTTGCTATAAAAAAGGATCTGCCGCGTCCTCTGCTGCATCAGAGACATCGCTTTCGGATTGGGAAAATATCCCATCTTTTCCGCAATCTTTAAAATCTTCTCCCTTTTTTCCGCCTTGACGTATCCACTGTTGTTCAGCGCACGGGACACGACGGAAACAGAGACACCAGCTTCCCGGGCAATATCTTTTCTGGTAACCATATACAGTTCCTCATATTTTCCAAAGCGTATGTCCTATTCACCTGCATCCACTTTCTGAAATCCTTCTGTCCGGGAACAACAGGGTAAAAACATGATCATAATTTATCAAAAACAGATGGCATTCAGCCATGTTTGCTATCACTTTTGTACTTAAAATCTTTTTAAATTATATTCTCCCATTTATTATTTATCAATTCCTGAATATCTGGTCGCGCGACCATATGTGAAAATGCCCATATGGAGCCTCGTTCAGCCTCCCCGGTAAAGTTTCTTTTCACCGCGCGAAAAAAATGATGAATCTGTCATCCAAAAAATAGTTTTACAAACCGCTGAACCCGTCTTATAATGTGCTTGTCGGAATGTGAACGCGCTTACGTGGTTTCGCCCGATAAGTCAGCGACAATACCGAAGTCATTTTAAGTCGATAAAGCCAAAAAGGAAAAATTTCTGGTAATGATAATAAAAAATGGAATGCTGATTTCCCCAGGTACCGGAGAAATGTATCGGGGGGATATAAAGATCAGAAATGGAAAAATCACTGAAATCAAAACGAATGACCCCCCAAACACAAGGATTGGTTTAACCCGGAAGCCGGATGCCGGTGAAGGCTGCGGTGCCGGCAGCTGTATGGGTGAATCGAACCGCTCCGTTGCACCGGATCCGGACGTGGACGATATCATCGACGCGTCCGGCTGTATCGTCGCCCCGGGCCTGGTCGACGTGCACGTCCACTTCCGTGATCCCGGCTATACGTATAAGGAAGATCTCCACACCGGCGCCTGCGCAGCGGCCGCCGGCGGATTTACAACGGTTATCTGTATGGCAAACACCAATCCGCCCGTTGACAATCCGGCTACCCTTTCCGATCTGATTTCGCGCGCAGAGCACGAATCCGTGCGGATCCGGTTTGCGGCTGCCATTTCAAAAGGACTGCGAGGGAAAGAGCTGTCCGATTTTGAGACTCTCTCCGCCCTGGGCGCATGCGGATTTACCGACGATGGTATCCCCCTGACAGACCAGAAGCTCGTCGCAGCCGCCATGAAACGGGCGAAGGCTCTGCAGCTTCCGCTCTCGTTTCACGAGGAGGATCCCGATTTCATCGAAAAACCCGGCACCAACCAGAGTGCGCCGGCCATCGCGGAGGATCTCCTGGTTGCCAGGGACTGCATGCTCGCAAAATACACCGGGGCTGTGATTGATATCCAGCACATCAGCTCCGGCACCTCCGTAGAGCTGATCCGCACAGCAAAAAGGCTGGGCGCGCCCATCTTTGCCGAAGCCACGCCACATCATTTCTCGCTGACAGAGGACGCAGTGAAAAAATATGGCACTTACGCAAAAATGAATCCGCCGCTGCGCACAGAAGCCGACCGTCTTGCCATCATCGGCGGTCTGAAAGATGGCACCATCGACATCATCGCGACCGACCACGCGCCGCACAGCACAGCCGAAAAGCAGCGCGAAGACTTCTTCGCGGCGCCGAGCGGCATCATAGGGTTGGAGACATCGCTCGCACTGGGCATCACAAACCTCGTGCGCCCCGGCCACCTGACTCTGCTGCAGCTGCTGGAAAAAATGACGGTAAACCCCGCAAAGCTCTACCGGATCGACGATCAGGCTGTTCCTGGAGCTGTATCAGGCACCATTTTCCCGAAGGCTGCATCCTGCTCCACTCCTTTTGCAGGAACAGAGCCTGTCCTTGCGAAGCCGGAGTCCTGCAAGGTATCAGACTCCTCAACCGGAAGTACGGAACCCTCCAGTCCGACCGCCGATTATCAGCCACAGCCATACGGCTCCATCCGCCCCGGCTGCGTGGCCGACCTGGTCATTTTCAATCTGGACGAGACCTTCCTTGCCGGCAACTATCAGTCCAGATCCGAAAACTCTCCCTTCACAGGGATGAAACTGTACGGAAAAATTCACTATACCATCTGTGGGGGGAAAATCGTATGGGGAAACACGGTAGCTCATAAAGAAATCGCTGAAAAGGCCACGTAGAAGACCCGAATATCTCACAAAAATTTTATAAAAGCAATCGGACAGGGGGAGTTCCCTTGCCCTGTCCGCCGCGCCAGGCGGCGCAATATCACGTACCTCATACAGAAATAGCAATCTCCGTCATTTCTGCCGCCTCTGATAAAAATACAGCACAATCCTCTCCAGATACCGTTTCAGCACAATCTGAATCTCCTCCTTCGGATGAATCGGCTTTACCAGGATCGAATACAGGCCCGTGCGCCTCGCTCCCCACACATCCGTAAAAAGCTGATCCCCGACAAACAGCGTCGTAGACACAGACGTACCCATCCGCTTCATCGCCTTCTCATATCCCTTCCGGGAGGGCTTATGCGCGTCCTCCACAAAAAATACGTCAATCCCTTTATTAAACATCTCAACCCTCTCCCGCTGATTATTCGAAAGAAGGCAGCAGGCAAACCCCAGCGACTCCAGATATCCAAACAACGACCGGGACCGCTCATCTGCCGGAGCCCCATGAGGCACCAGAGTATTATCAATATCAAAAATAATCCCCCGGAACCCCTTCTCATAAAACCCCGCGTAATCCACTACATACGCCGAATCCAGATACTCATCCGGGTAAAAACATTCCAGCATAAAAACTCCTTTATCAGCACGGGCTTGTCTGAGGATGCCCTGTGGCAGGTCGCGCAACAAAACAATAAACTCCCTGTGTCCGGTCGCCCGGACCTCACATAACATCAAACAGCGACAGCTGATTCGTCTCCGGCAGTCCGTCGAGTATTTTCAGATCTACAAGCAGATCCGTCATACTCTTGCCAACCTTCGCACGTGTCATAAAATCATCCTTGGACAAAAATTCCCCGTCTTTGCACGCGTCCACGATCGAGGCCGCCGCTTTTTCGCCAAGCCCGGAGATTGAGTTTAAGGACGGCATAATGTCGTCGCCGATGATCTGGAAGCGGGTAGCCTGCGCTTTGTAAATATCAATCGGGACAAAATTCAGGCCTCTCGCGTACATCTCCAGCACGCTCTTCATGTCTTTATAGGTATCCAGTTCCTTCTTGCTCAGCGAGTCCATCCGCTTTTCATAGTCCGCCATATGATAGAGCAGCTTTTCTTTGCCAAGGCACATCAGCTCATAGTCAAACCCTGACGCGCGGATGCTGAAGTAGGCGGCATAATAAGCCTTTGGATAATTAATCTTGCAGTAAGCGATCCGCCAGGCCATCATGACATAGGCGGCCGCATGCGCCTTCGGGAACATATATTTGATCTTCCTGCAGGACCAGATGTACCAGTCCGGCACGTCATGCGCGGTCATTTCCGTTACCCACTCCGGCTTCAGTCCTTTTCCCTTGCGGACGCTCTCCATGATTGTGAAGGAAAGCTCACTGTCGAGTCCCTTGCCGATCAGATAGATCATGATGTCGTCACGGGTGCAGATGGCCGTGGAAATGGTCGCCTTGCCCTCCTGGATCAGGGTCTGTGCGTTGCCAAGCCACACGTCAGTGCCGTGCGCCAGCCCCGCGATCCGTACCAGGTCGGAAAAATGGGTGGGCTTCGTATCGATCAGCATCTGCATGGCAAATTCCGTGCCAAACTCCGGGATGCCCAGGGAGCCGAGCGGCACGCCGCCGATATCCTCCGGCGTAATCCCAAGTGCTTCCGTGCTGGTAAACAGCGACATCACCTGCGGATCATCCAGCGGAATCTCCTTCGGGTCCAGCCCGGTCAGATCCTCGAGCATGCGGATCATGGTCGGATCATCATGCCCCAGGATGTCCAGCTTCAGAAGGTTATGGTCGATCGAATGGTAATCAAAATGCGTCGTCACAATGTCGGTGGTCATATCGTTCGCAGGGTGCTGCACCGGCGTGAAGGAATAGATCTCCTCCCCGATCGGCAGGACGATAATCCCTCCGGGGTGCTGCCCCGTCGTGCGGCGCACACCGACACAACCCTGCACAATCCGGTCGATCTCACAGTTCCGCTTGTGGATATTGCGGCCCTCGTAATAGTTCTTTACATAGCCGAAGGCTGTCTTGTCCGCCAGTGTGCCGATCGTCCCGGCGCGGTAGGTCTGTCCCGCGCCAAATATCACCTCCGTGTATTTATGCGCCTTGCTCTGGTATTCGCCGGAAAAATTCAGGTCAATATCCGGCTCCTTATTTCCCTTAAACCCGAGGAAGGTCTCAAACGGGATGTCAAAGCCTTCCTTGTGCAGCTTTGTTCCGCACTTTGGGCAGATTTTATCCGGCATGTCACAGCCGGCCATCCCGGCATATTTTTTTACCTCCTCCGAATCAAAATCGCTGTAATGACAGCTCGGGCAGATGTAATGCGGGCTTAATGGATTCACCTCCGTGATGCCGGACATCGTCGCGACAAAGGAAGAGCCGACCGACCCCCGCGAGCCGACCAGGTAGCCGTCCGCGTTCGACTTCCACACCAGCTTCTGCGCAATGATATACATCACGGCGAAGCCATTGGAAATGATAGAATTCAGCTCTCTCTCCAGCCGTTCCGACACAATCGCCGGAAGCGGATCTCCATAGATTTCGTGCGCCTTTTCATAGCAGAGATTCCACAGAATCTGGTCGGAATTTTCAATCACCGGAGGACATTTGTCCGGGCGCACCGGGGAAATCCGCTCACACATGTCCGCAATCTTATTCGTATTTGTGACTACGACCTCATACGCCTTTTCCTCACCCAGATATGTAAATTCGCTCAGCATTTCCTCCGTCGTGCGCAGATACAGCGGCGCCTGCTCGTCCGAATCCTTGAAGCCGCGGCTGCCCATAATAATCCGGCGGTAAATCTCGTCCTGCGGATCGAGAAAATGAACATCACAGGTCGCCACCACGAGCTTGTGGTACTGTTCGCCCAGCTCCACAATCCTGCGGTTATAATTTTTCAGATCCTCGACGGTCTTTTTGTCCTCCGCGTCTTCCTTCGTCATAAACAGATTATTACCCAGCGGCTGGATTTCCAGGTAATCATAAAACTCGACCAGCCGCGCGATCTCCGGGGCGGACGCCCCCCGCACCAGCGCGCGGTACAGCTCGCCCGCCTCGCAGGCAGAGCCGATCAGCAGCCCCTCCCGGTATTTTTGCAGCACACTCTTCGGGATCCGCGGGTGGCGGCTGTAATAATCAATATGCGACCAGGAAATCAGGCGGTACAGGTTCGTGCGCCCGACCTCGTTCGCAGCCAGGATAATCACATGATAAGTCGGCAGCTTTTTAATCTGATCCTTTGAGGAGCGCCCGAGCTCATTCAGCTGCGCAAGAGTAAAAACCTCCTGTTTTTGCAGCATCATCAGAAATTTTTCAAAAATTTCCGCCGTACAGCCCGCATCGTCCACTGCGCGGTGATGATGCGCCAGCGAGACGCCGACCGCCTTCGCCACGGTATCCAGCTTGAACCGGTTCAGAGCCGGCAGCAGGATGCGCGCCATCGCCACCGTATCCACGGACGTTTTGTCGCACGGAATCCCCAGGCGGGCACAATTCTCTTCGATAAAGCTCATGTCAAAGGACACGTTGTGCGCCACCATCACACAGCCGGAGCAAAATTCCATAAATTCCGGCAGGGCTGTTTCAATCGTCGGCGCATCCATGACCATGTCGTCATGAATGCTGGTCAGCTCCTCAATCCGAAACGGGATCGGCACCTCGGGATTGACAAAGGTACTGAACTTCTCCGTAATCTTCCCGCCCTGCACCTTAACCGCGCCAATTTCGATGATGCGGTTGTTCTGCGGCGAAAACCCGGTCGTCTCCAGGTCGAATACGACAAAATCCGCATCCAGGCTCTGCCCCTTTTCGTTGACCGCGATCTCCTTTAAGTCGTCCACGAGATAGCCCTCCACCCCATAGATCACCTTAAAATCGCTGTCCTTCGGTATCGCGTGGTTCGCGTCCGGAAATGCCTGCACATCCCCATGATCCGTAATCGCGATGGCTTTCTGCCCCCAGCTGATCGCCCTCGCAATAATATCCTTTACATCAGAGACGCCGTCCATATCGCTCATCTTTGTATGACAGTGGAGCTCCACACGCTTCTCTACAGCCGTATCTTCCCGTTTTTGCCGGAAATCCTCAATCTTTTTAATCCCCTGCACATTCCCGATTGTCAGCTGGCTGTCATAGCGGTCGATCGTGGTCACGCCCTTCAGGCTCAAAAACGCGCCCGCCTGAATGCCTGCGGCCAGCTCGGCGGCCTCCTCTTTTTGCAGAAACATCTTGACGCCGATGGAATCCGTGAAATCCGTGATACTAAAAATAAACAGCGTTTTTTCAATCCGGAGCTCCCGCTGCTCCACAGAGAGCACCTGCCCCCGCACAATCACGCTGCCGATCTCTCCACTGATCGTCTCAATCGCGGTCGGCTCGCCGTCAAAGTCTCTTCCGTACAGCACGTCAGGATTATCCGACTTTCGGTATCCGCTATGCCAGTCCGAGGAGGATCTTTTCGTCCGACTCCCAGAGCCGCCATTCGCACCTTTGGAAAAACCACTCCCATTTCCTGCAGCACTCTTCACGGAGACAGCCCTGTTTGCCATGTCACCGTTTCCGGTACCGCCGCTTTTGGTTTTGCCATTTCCGGTACTGCCATTCCTGGCACCGGCGCTTCCGGTATCGTCACTTCTGGTGTCATTATTCCTGACGCCGCTGCTTCTGATTCCACCAGTTGTGGTGCCGCTCCCATCCGAAAATCCATCATCAGAAGAATCGCCTGCCTGCGCCGTGCCATCCCCCTGCTTCGCTCTGGTATAATTTCTGGTGATCGCCTCGACCTCCTGCTCCATCTGAGCCTCGGCCTGCTCCAGGCGACGGCTTTTCACCGGAGCAATTCTCTCCGTGCTCACATGGAAATCCAGTCCACAGCGCTCACAGAAGATTTTCTCCAGGATTTCAAGCAGCTCCTTCTCTTTTCCGTCTGCAATGACCGAATCCGGTATCTCCAGCAACAGCGTATTTTCATCCGTAAACTCCTTTTTCGCCTGGCGAAACAGGCTGTAAAGCAGGGCATTATACGCCTTCAGCTCCAGTGAGATGCTCTCCTCATAGAGCGGCATTAGCCTCTTTGGTGTATATTGCTTTGAAAGATGAAATTTTTCAATCACCTTGATCATCAGGTACGCGTCCGGAAAGAGCTGTCCTTTGATCTGCTCCTCCAGCTCCAGTACATAGTTCTTATAAATAAGCCGGTCACTCGCGATATAAACATGCATAAAATCGCGCCGGTGATTCATCGCGACGCGATCTACAGTCACATATTCCAGAATCCCTGCCAGGTCATCGCTCACCTCCAGCGTCGGGAATACTTCCGTAAATGACTTGCTCATGCCAAACTCTTCCTCCTGTCACACAATCTCAATTTTACAATGATGATCTTTCTTCTTCCTGTCATATCCGATTCCAACCAGCAAAATACGACCGGTATGGCGCTTTTTCTCCGCCATTTTTCCCTGAAATTTAAGCACATACTTTCGATCCCTAATCTGCCTGATCGCCGCCTCCGGTGTGTCGTCAACCTTAAGCTCCAGAATAATTCCATCGTCGCCCGGAGTTTCCGGATAGAATATAAAATCGGTATAGCCTTCCCCCGCTTTATCCTCCCGTTCTACATAATAGCTGTCTCGTGCAGCCAGATAGACAAGATTCACGATCGCAGTCAGTTCAGTCTCATCATTATAGTCCAATAAAGGCGTTTCTGTATCGTGAGCAAAGGAAAGAACTTCTTCCATCGTCCTCGTATCACCCTTCCGTGTTGCCCTGAGCATACGGTCGGATTCCACTGCAAGACGGTTAATATAGCCAAGTTCTTCCCTTTCCCGGATCGTTTTTGCGAATTCATCCATCAGTTCTTTATTCGGGATACGAACTTTCCCATTTTCATAATTTAAAAATCCATATACCACCATCGCTGAAAAGATTTCATTGCGTGTGGTCAATTTCATTGACGTAGCTGCAAATTCTTCCACATCCGCTTTGACCGATTCTCCCGCAACCAGCAGTGCGACATCTTTCCTGATATCCGCTCTGTCGTTCCTGATGTAAGCTGCAATCTCTGAATATGGTCCGGATGTGGTCCAGTAGCTGGCCAGACAATTATTAGTTAAAGCAAACACCACAGAGCGTGGATTATACAGTTTCGCCCCGCCTGCCATGTGATAACCATCGTACCAGGTTTTAAGGTCATCCCTTTCAATTGCCGGGAACTTTTCCATTCTTAAATAACGGTCATATAATAAATCTACCTCCTCCTCCGTAAATCCAAAATACTCACTAAATTTGGGTTGAACTGTCATCGTATATTCCTGAAAATTATTGATAGTCGAACCGCTGGAATATTTCGCAATAGGAAGAATGCCTGTCATATAGGTTAACGAAACGTATCCTGTATCCTTTGTCAGGGCAGCAAGCCAGTTGATAAAACTTTTTCGGTCTTCATTCGTAATATATTCTTTATGAAAAATACAGTCCCATTCATCCAATATTAATATAAAATTCTCTCCGGTCTCTTCGTGAACGACTGCCATATCTTCAATAGGAGAAGCCTCTTCCCAAAAATCAGCTTCAGGATACTCTTTATGAAGGTCCTTTGATAAAGCTTTCTCAATCCGTTTGATAAAATCCGGATAATTTCTGCTTAAATTTGCAGGTTTAATGAAATTAATATAAATCACGTTATGCTGATTCATATACTTTCGATAATCATATCTCACCGTATCATTCTGAGAATCCGAAGATGGCGTCTCGTTTGTAAAAGAGCCATCTGCGTCCTCTATGGAATAATCAGCAATCTTGAGTGTATCAAAAATGGTGCCGCCATTCTGCCCTTTGCCAAAAAAAGCCCCCACCATTGCGGCCATCACTGATTTTCCAAAACGTCGTGGTCTGGTGATGCAGATATGGTTATTTCCCTGATCCACCAGTGGAATCAATTCCCTCAGCATAGCTGTTTTATCCACAAAATAGGGCTTCTTCGTTTCACTTTCATAGAGAGAGAACGCCTGTGAGCTGTTCAAATAGTATCCCATATGTCTGCCGCCTCCTCACTCTGACATTTCTCAAGATCTATACTAAGAGCATCAATTATCATTCCAAGCTTCCCCAGTTCTTCCCATAATGCCGGCAATCATTTCTCAACTTTGCAATGGTAATCATTCCTGATTCCAATGCTCCAGTTCACTCCGCAGCACCATCAGCAACTCCTGCTCGGGTACCTTGCGAATGATCTCACCATTTTTTATCAGCAGCCCGACGCCTTTGCCCCCGGCGATCCCGATATCTGCCTCCTTCGCCTCGCCCGGGCCGTTTACCACACAGCCCATCACGGCGACCTTGATATCAAGAGGGATATCCGCCACCATCCTCTCCACCTGATTGGCCAACCCGATCAGGTCTATCTGCGTACGCCCGCAGGTCGGGCAGGATACGACCTCAATCCCGCCCTTTCGAAGTCCCAGCGTCCGCAGGATCAGCTTCGCAGTGCGCACCTCCTCGACGGGGTCGCCTGTCAGAGAGACACGGATTGTGTCGCCGATGCCTTCCGACAGAATAATGCCCAGGCCAACGGAAGATTTGATATTTCCGGAATAGAGCGTGCCGGATTCTGTAATGCCCACATGCAATGGGTAATGAGTCTTCTGCACTAGCAGGCGATGCGCCTGCACACAGAACATGACGTCCGACGCCTTAATGCTGATCACAAGATTGTCATACCCCATGTCCTCAATCACGGCTGTCTGGCGCAATGCGCTCTCCACGATCCCCTCCGGCGTCACCCCTCCGTCGCGCTCGACAATCTCTTTTTCCAGAGAACCGCTGTTTACGCCGACACGGATGGGGATTCCGCGCTCCTTCGCTACAGAAACCACCGCGCGGACGCGTCCGGCATCCCCGATATTGCCCGGATTGATTCGGATTTTATCCGCTCCGGCCTCCATCGCTGCGATAGCCAGCCGGTAGTCAAAATGTATGTCCGCTACCAGAGGGATGGAAATCTGCTTTTTGATCTCTTTTAATGCCTGTGCCGCTTCCATTGTCGGCACGGCACAGCGGATAATATCACAGCCTGCAGCAGCAAGAGCCTGAATCTGCCGGACCGTCGCCGCGACATCCTCGGTCTTCGTATTTGTCATCGACTGGATCAGAATCGGATGGCCGCCGCCGATCACGCGGTCGCCGATCTGAACCACTTTTGTATTTTCTCTGTATGTCATAAGAAATCACCCCTCTTTCGCAAAAGTCGCAGCTGCGTTCATCCCCCTTACTCTTCCTCCGGCTGCGCCGGCACAAACCGCCGTGTCTTTACCGGATCCAGGGCGTCCTCACTCGCCCTTTTCTCTTCATGCGCCTCGCGGATGGCCTCCTCACAGAAATATTCCTGTGCGCAGAGCCGCTCCTTGCCGCGGCGGTCGATCTTTTCATAGGTGCCGTCCGCCTGCAGTACCTGCGCCTTCACGTTGTCGTCCAGCTGAATCTGCAGAATGTGGCGCACCTTCTCCCTGATTTCCGGATCCTCGACCGGGAAGAGGATCTCGACCCGCTTGTCCAGATTGCGCGGCATCCAGTCCGCGCTCGCCAGATAAAACTCTTCATTCTCGTCGTTCAGGAAGTAGAATATACGTGCATGCTCCAGGAAGGTGCCGACGATGGAGCGCACACGGATCGTCTCGCTGACGCCCGGTATCCCGGTCTTCAGGCAGCAGATGCCCCGGATAATCAGGTCAATCTGCACACCCGCGGCGGACGCCTCATAAAGTGCCTCGATGATCTCCTTGTCGCAGAGGGAATTCATCTTCGCGATAATTCTGGCCGGCAGGCCATCCTTCGCGTGCTGCGTTTCGCGTGCGATCAGATACATAAACCGGTCGCGCATCCAGATCGGCGCAAGCGCCAGGCGGTTCCAGTGCTTCGGCTCGGAATAGCCGGAGAGCATATTAAACACGGCCGTCGCGTCCTCCCCGAAGGGCTCCTGGCAGGTCATAATGCCGCAGTCTGTGTACTGTTTCGCGGTAGAATCGTTATAATTGCCCGTGCCAAGGTGCACATAACGGCGGATGCCATCCTCCTCGCGCCGCACCACGAGCGTGATCTTACAGTGCGTCTTTAACCCTAGCAGGCCGTAGATGACGTGGCAGCCCGCTTTCTCCAGCATTTTCGCCCAGTTGATATTGTTTTCCTCATCGAAACGGGCCTTCAGCTCCACGAGGACGGACACCTGTTTCCCGTTCTCGGCCGCCTGCGCGAGTGCAATGACGATGGGTGAATTACCGCTGACACGGTAGAGCGTCTGCTTGATCGCAAGCACGTCCGGGTCGGCTGCGGCCTGCTTTACAAACTGTACCACCGGGTCGAAGGTCATATACGGGTGGTGCAGGAAAATATCTCCCCTGCGGATCTGCGCAAAAATATCTGTTCCTGCGCCGTGCCCCTGCGTAGTACCCGAAGAAAAGGCAGCACGCTCCTCCTCCGGGCGGATGTGAGATACTGCTTCCGGATCAATCATCCCCGGCACCGGCTGCGGCTGATAGGGCTTCTGCTTATATTCCTCCATCCCCTCGATCCCGTAAAGCTTCATCAGGAAGGTCAGATCCAGCGGTCCGCTGATTTTATAGATATCATCATTTTTGACATCCAGCTCCTGCTTCAGGATTTTGAGCAGCTTCGGATCCATATTCTCTTCAATCTCCAGCCGGATCACCTCGCCCCACTGGCGTTTTTTCAGCTGCTTCTGAATCTCCTTGAGCAGATCCGACGCGTCGTCCTCGTCAATCGTCAGATCCGCGTTTCTCATAATCCGGTATGGGTGGGCGCAGACCACATTATAATTCGAAAACAGCCGGTCAATATTCCGCTCGATCAGCTCCTCGAGGAGGATTACACACTTCGTCCCGTCCTCCGAATCCGGCAGCCGGACAATGCGCGGCAGCACGGAAGGCACCTGCACCGTCGCAAACTCCATGTAAACCTTCCCGGCCTTCAGGGTCTTCTCCGCTTTTCCAGCCTTCTCCGCCTTCTCACCCTTTGACGTCTTCTCGTCCGTCTCTTCCTTTTTAGAAATCAGCGCGCCGATGTTCAGCGTCTTATTACGAATCAGAGGGAATGGCCGGGAGGAATCCATCGCCATCGGAGTCAGCACCGGATACACGTTTTCCTCAAAATACCGGTCGGCCGCCTCCGCCTGCTCCTTCGTCAGCTTCTCATGCCCCGTCACGACCTCCAGCCCATGCTGCTTCATCAGCGGCAGCAGTGAGCGGTTGTAGGTCGAATACTGCTGCTTCACCAGCTCATGCGCTTCCACGGAAATCATATCCAGCTGCTCCTGCGGAGTCATCCCGGAAATATCCTTCTTCGTATATTTCGCGTGAACCATATCCTTCAGCGACGCGACACGGATCATAAAAAACTCGTCCAGATTTGACGCAGTAATACTTAAAAACTTCAGACGCTCCATTGATGGAATCGTTTTATCCCGCGCCTCGCCGAGTACCCGTTCATTAAAGCTCAGCCAGCTTTTCTCCCTGTTTGTAAAATATTCCGGTTTATCAAATACCGTACCCGCCATTTTTTATACCTCTTTCCCTTGTTTCAATCCACGCCCGGTATATTATTGGAGTGCGACATAAGTATGCTCCGGGTGTCATAATACTCCTCCTGAGCACACAGCATATGTGGATTGATTTGCATTGGAATGGGATACCGATTTCTCTCCGCCCATCCCAATGTAAGCTTCCTATTAACCACGCATCTAAAGCTACGTGGATTTCTCAATAAACTTTAAAAACTACGCATGCTATGTTAATGTCTTCTTCTGCTTCAGCACCGGCCGCACGTTGAATACTTCCTCGAAAAAGTCCACCTTCTCTTCAAAAGCCCCCCGCTCCAGTGAGAGATCCGCCTGGCTCGCCACCGAAATCCGAAGCTCATGTTCCTTTAATGTCACTGTCAGATTGCTGCATTTCTGCTGGTGTGTGCGGTCGAGCGAATTCGCGATGCGGAGGATCGCAGTCAGCTTTGCCACAATCATATATTCCTTTTCATCCAGATCAGTCTTCGTCTCCAGCTCATCATAATAGATAAAACGGCTTGTGTTATACTTGACCATGTACGCCACAATCGCACGCTCCTCGTGTGACAGGCCGATGATCTCTGTCGCGAGAATAATATTGTAAGCACAGTCAGAGACGTCTGTAAGACTGATAAATTTCCCACAGCTGTGCAGGATCACCGCAATCTGCAAAAGCAGCCGCTCCCTCTGCCCCAGGCCGTGTACCTTTTTCATATGGTCAAAAATCTCTACCGCAATCTCCCCGATGTTCCGGATATGCGCCTGACCGGTCTTGTAGCGCTTGGATATGCTGCGCGCCGCCGCCAGAATGTCCTCGTCAAAGCTGTGCCGCCTGGTGAGCAGCCCCATCCGCACACCGTAGTCATACGCGACGCCGTCATTTAAGGAAAAGCCCGGCATCCACACGACGTCAACGTCAAAGCTCTCAATCGGGCTTCGGCAGATCACCGCGGACGGAATGATCGCGTCCGTCATATCCGAAGGCAGATTATATTTCTTCGCGATCTCGCCCGGCGTATGCGCAATCAGCTCTTTATAAATCATCTCGTACTGTTCTTTTGTCAGGGAGTGAATGATTCTGCCATCCGATTCCTTTTCTGAGCCGGTTCCCCTCCCGGGCAGCGGCTCCTTTTCTGAAGCAGCCTTTTTCCCGGACTGCTCTGTCTTATCCACCCCCGGCTCTTTTTTCGAATCACCACGCCGCGCAGATTCGTCTGCGGAGGTTTCTGCTTTCAGAATGTCCGCCTCCCTTTTCTGGAGGAGCGTGCGGATCTCTTCCGTCTCGTTCATCGAGAGCATCTCGCTTAAGCCGCCGCCCAGGACAATCAGGTTGCGGATCTTGCGATCCTTCTGGTAAAGCTTTGTGAAGCCGGTCAGCTCATAATCCATCAGCTCCCGGATCAGCCTTTCAAAATGCTCCCCGTTTTTCGAAAGAGGCAGCAGATTCTCGCGTGTCGTAATATTTCCCACGCGGATATTCTGTGTCGTGATCAGCCTATCCTTGTCAAACAGAGAAATCTGCGTACTGCTCCCACTGATGTCAACAATCGCGGTCGCGTTCGTGATAATACTTTCAAACTCCGCCGACACCGAAGCGATTGCCTGATAATCCACAAAACGCTGCTCGGAGTTCGTAAAAACATCAATGTCGAGACCGGTCCGCTTCTCAATGTAATCACAGAGAAACGTCTTGTTGCGCGACTCCCGGAACGCGCTCGTCGCAAATACACGGTAGGCGGCCACCTTATAGCCGGACATCGTGCGCTTAAAATCACCAAGTACCGCGCAGAGCTCATCCACATGCTCCCGGCTGATGTGCCCCTGCTCATACACGTCCAGGCCAAGGTTGATGCGGGTCGAAACGCACTCAATCTCCTTCATCGCCCGCTTCTGCGTAAATTCAAAGATTTTCATTTCGGTCACGGCAGATCCGATGCTGACCGCCGCAAATAATTTTACTGCCATGCATGCCTCCCTCATATATTTACATTTCTGCTTCATAGGCTTTCCTGCATTGCAGAAATATAGTCGACGAACTGCTGCGCGGTTCTGCCTGACAGCCCCCCATGGCTCAGCTCCCATTTGTTCGCCTCGGCAAGCAGCTCGTCCTCCGGCATCGTGATGCCATACCGCGCCGCAAGCGTGCGCACAATGTTCTGAAACTGCTTTTTATCCGGCGAGCCAAAGTAGATCGTGACGCCGAACCGGGAGGAGAGCGAAAGCTTCTCCTGTACGGTGTCCGATACATGCAGGTCGCCTCCGTGCGTCGCATGGATTTCCGCCGGTTTTCCGATGTCTCCCTCCATATTGTCGCCGTACTGCTCCCGGATCAGGTGGCGCCGGTTCGAGGTTGCGTAAATCAGCACGTTTTCCGGCCTGCGCTCCAGGCCGCCCTCGATCACCGCCTTCAGATATTTATATTCCACCTCGAACTCTTCGAATGAAAGATCATCCATATAGATAATATACCGATAGTTGCGGTTTTTAATCTGCTCGATTACCGCGTTCAGATCCTGAAACTGGTGCTTGTAAATCTCAATCATCCGCAGTCCGCGGTCATAGTATTGATTGAGAATACCCTTGATACTGGAGGATTTCCCCGTCCCCGCATCGCCAAAGAGCAGACAGTTGTTTGCGGGCTTTCCTGCCAGAAACGCCTCCGTATTGTCAATCAGCTTTTTCTTCTGAATCTCATAGCCTACCAGATCGTCAAGCTTCACATGTGCGATGTTCGTGATCGGCAGAATCTGCACGCCATTCTCATCATGGAGGATGCGGAATGCTTTGTGAAGGCCAAACTTGCCCACGCCATATTCCCGGTAAAAGCGAATCATGTGTTCCGCAAACCGGTCAATATCCCCCGTCAGGCCATAAGATCCACCTGCCTCCTGCAGCTGATCTCCATCAGAAGATCCGGCTCCCTTCTCCAGCGTTATTTTCCGCGCCCCCGCTTCATCTGTCGAAAATGCGCCCGGCGTTCCTTCCTCACTCTGGTCATCAGCAAAATCTCCCGGCGCCCCAGCCACAGAATCCGCCGCCAGCTGCGCACTCAGCTCGCAGATGCGGTCACGGATGCGGCGGTTAAACACCTTTCCCTCCACAGAGCCTCTCCGGTAATGCAGAATTTCTTCAAAGAACCCGACATTCAGCCTCTTTTCGATCCCTGAAAAGTCCAGAGTAAACAGCCGCATAAAAATTGCAAAATCATGCTTCGCCAATGTCAGCAGGCTCCCATCCGAAATGCCGCAGATCTCGCAGGAGGTACTGAAAACATTCTCATTATTTACAAGCAGAAGCGTCAGATAATTGTGCCAGAGATTTCCCTCAAATCCATAGGTGCCCGCCAGGTCGACCAGCGCATGCATGCAGGAGAAAAAACGCTCCCGGATCATATCGCGGTCCATCTCGCGATTCGAATCACAGCCCGCAGCTCGGTTCACAGAACAGCTCATATCATGATCCGAATCACAGTTCCTGTCACGGTTCGAATCACAGCCCGTATCATGGTCCGTCTCCTCATCTGCCCCATGATCCAACAAGGTAAGCACCTGCTTCATATCCTTCAGGATCTGCCCGTTTTCAAAATTACGATACAATATCAGCTCGTCTAAGTCCCTCATTTTATGCCTCACGTTTTCCGCTATATTTTTATGCCTGCCACTGGACTGGAACGCAATGCAAAATCCGATAACAGCGCATTCCTTATATGCCCGCCCCACAGGCGATCCGCTGTGCGCAGGCCGCCAGCGGCATGTCCTCAATAATTCCCCAGTATTTTCATATTGATCGCTTCCTCGCGGATGCCCCGCAGCGCATTTTTGACCGCGCTCTCCGACAGATTTCCGTCAAAGTCGATAAAGAAGCGGTACTCCCAGTTCCGCCCGGGTATCGGACGGGACTCGATCTTATTCATATTCAGGTTATTATAAATAAAATGCGAAAGAATATTGTAAAGAGAACCGCTCGAATGCGGAACCTCAAAACAGATACTGATCTTTTTCGCGTCCCGCCGGAAAATCCGCTGGTTCGTAACCACAATAAAGCGCGTGGAATTCGCCTCATTGTAATAGATTTTCTCCTCAAGCACCTCCAGCCCGAAATATTCTGCGGCAAAGGCGCTGCCCACGGCCGCCTGCGTCGGGTCGCCGTCCTCCGCCACCTTCTTAGCCGCGCGCGCCGTATTGTCAAATGGAATCAGCTGCCACTCGGGATGGCGGTACAGGTACTCCTCGCACTGGGAGAGCGCCTGTTGGTGCGAATACACGCGCTGAATCATCTCCGGCTTTGTCCCCGGCAGGCCTAGCAGAGCGTGCTCACATTTGACAATCTGCTCCCCGACAATGTAATTCTCAAAATTGACAAGCAGGTCATAATTATCCGCCACAATTCCCGCGGAGGAATTCTCAATCGGCAGCACCGCGTAATCCGCAGAGCCCTCCGCAATCGCCTCCATCGCGTCGCGGAACTTTCTCACATGAAAACAGTTGACGTCCTTCCCAAAATACTCGCGCATCGCCGCGTGGCTGTATGCGCCCTCCACGCCCTGATAGACGACGCGGATATTTGTGCGGTCAATGTCGTCCACCGCAATAAACGGCAGACGCCCGGCCGCTCCATTCTCTTCCAGGAGCTGATACTGGAGCTTGCGGCTCATCGACATAATCTGAGAGAAGAGCTCCTGCACGCCATGGCGATTGAAGTCATTATGGGCCATTTCACCGAGCGTCTTTAGCTTGCTGTGTTCCCGCTCCCTGTCAAACACCTTCCTGCCGTTCACGATCTTGTAGCGCGCCACTTCCTCGCTGATGTCCATTCGCCGCTCGAACAGCTCTGCAATCTGCCGGTCGACATCATCAATCTCTTCTCTCAGTTCCTGTAAATTCCTCATACCGTGTTCCTCAATCCTCTTTGTCGTGTTCCCAGTCATCTTCTCTGCTTCCTTACCATTGATTCCTTATTGTTATCTGATATCTGCTGTCATACATCTTACCGCGCTTTCCCCGTTTTGTCCACTCTCAAAAATCAGATAAAATTTAGCCGCAAAACACCCTCGCCGGGTTTTGCCCCCAGTCTTTGATTGTGGGGCGCGGGCATCCCACGCTTCGCATGGGATATGCCTTGCCCGGCCCTGCGCATCAGACAGCAATGGCTCCGCGATCGCGGAGCCAGCTTCCCCTTCCGCCGGGAATCAGGCGGAGTATGAATTGTAAAGTATTCAGCAGTCAGAGTACTGCCATGCAGAAATCCTGAGCGTCTGCCAACCGCGAAGCGGTTTTGGAATGGCAGACGCGATCTGCCACCGGGCTTGGGCGAGGGGCGTTTCCACTTCCGGGCTTTCACCCCATTTACGCTTTCACTATGCGGTCGGCAGAATTCGCCCCGGATGAATTCACAACAAACACAGTCAGCGGACTGACGTAGAGAAGTGAACTCAGCACACAATAGATCGGCATCATAATCGCCCACTGAAGCAGTCTGCCCGGAATCAGCGCCATAAAGCTCACCAGAAATTCGCCGCCGTTGTAGATCGCAAGGCCGGTCGTCGTAAACCCGAGCGTAGAGCATACCGACGCCAGGAACACGCCGACGCACACAAAGACAACCTTCTTCCGCTTTGTCCCATACAGCAGAGGACGAAACAAGGCCGGTACAATGCCCCAGAGCATCGCGGCAACCGTGATGAACGGATTGACCGCATATCCCTTCAGCAGGCAGCCGAGCAGATCCGCGACCATGCCGCACAATCCGCCCGCGAGCGGTCCGAACCAGAGCCCGGCGAGAATCGTGCATACTACGCCGACCGTGATCCGGTAAGAGCCCAGCTCTATCACCAATAGCCGTGTCAGAACAATATGCATGGCGACCAGAAGACCCAGAAAAACAAGCGTACGGGTATCCCAGCTGGTTTTCGCATTTTTGTGCATAATAAAACACCTCCATAATGTGCAAACGGCATTCCGGAGCAATCGTCTCTGACGACCGTCCCGGCAGGCAACAGATCGCGCAGGCAATCCGCTGACAGCCTCCGGGCGATCTGCTTCAGATCAGCTCCAGACGCCTTATCAACAGGCTGCGGCCACGGCAATCCTTTGGGCAGCCCCTGCCATCCATAAATAATATGCCCTCCACATTATGAGATGTTGTGAAATGTCTCATAATTGTAGCAACGGGTGCGGAAAATATATCGTAAATCTCTTCCATACCGAACGTGTCCGGGAATTGACACCTCGGCGGCCGGATTTTTCGTTTCACGGCGACTCCCCATCCAATGAACACTTAACGCATAGATTCCTACTTCGCTATTATTTACTTAAGGTGGATTATATCACAGATATATGAATATGCAAGTACAATTTTAAAGTTTCTGACACAGTAAACACAGAGCCTCCACCCAGAGCAGCCGATGGCAGGACTCCGGCTGCAGGAAGCCTCTGAGGAATCATCCCGCGGCAACGATCAGGGTCAGATAACATGGCGCCGAGACGTTCCCCGATGTATCTGCCACCGTAATTGTAAGCGTGTACCTTCCGGACTTATTCAGGTCATAATCTCCCGAAACAGAGATCCTTCGATAGAGCTCATACACATTATCCACATCGCCTGAGACATTCTCGACATAATCTCTGATATCAAACGTATCTCCAATCGTCAGATAGGCTTCCGTACAATTCAGCGTGATGACCGGAGCCGCCGGGTTTGAGGATGTTTCTTCCTGCGTCCCGGAAGTCGTGTCAGACACACTTTCCGTATCTGTCTCGGTCTCCGAAACCGACTCAATATCTGCTCCTGATTCGGTTTCCGCTGTTTGTGAAGCATACGCGGAGACCTCTTCACTCTCAGGCGTCTCCGTTTCTTCCGATATTTCTTCCGGCGAGCTCACAGATTGTAATTCCTGTTCCGTTTGAGCAGCCTCGGTTTCCGTCTGCCGGGACGAAGTCTCAGCAACCGGCGCCTCGGTATCCGACTCCTCCTCTTCTGTCTCGACCTCCATTGTGGTCTGTGAAGCAGTGGCCATGCTCAGCTTGCCATCCAGTCCGTCAAACGTCTGAACCATCCACCAGGAGGCCACAGCCAGCCCCAGCGCAAGAAATATGGTCAAAATAATTTTTTTCATGCCGTTCTCTCCCTACAGACTGTCTTCCGTGTTCAGCTTCTCGTATTCCATCTTTCTTTCCGGTCGGGAATCCTCTTCTTCCTCATTTTCTATCTCAGTTTCTATGTAATGCCGGTATTTTCCATAGTGCCTGTATCCGTAGGAGCCATACTTTCCATATTTTCCATACTTTCCATATGTAGAGAACCCGCCCGGATTCCGATTAATCAGATAGCCGAGTAATTTTTTACTTTGTATAAAGCCGTCCATTCCGTCCCTTACTTCTCCGACAGTCGGCACATCATGCCGCACAACATAGACAACCGCGTCCGCGTATCTGGAAAAAATATCCGCATCCGTGAAACCGCAGGCCGGAGGGGTGTCCAAAATGACGCAATCGTAAGCCATTCGCGCGTACTGCATCAGCGAACGCATCTTTTCTTCGTTGAGAAGCGAGGACGCCGCTCCTTGAATACTGCCCCCGGAAATGATATCGACGCCGCTTTGGGTAACAATCAGATCCCTGAGCACCATGTTCGAACTAAAATAGTCTGAAAGACCCTTATGGTCCTGCAGTCCGAAAAATTTCAGTACCGATGGATTCCGCATATCACCGTCCAGAAGCAGAACCTTCTTTCCTTTTTCCGCATAAGCGAGAGCCAGGTTCACAGAAACCATACTTTTCCCCTCCTGGGGGAGGCTGCTTGTCATGAGAAATACCTTCTGGCCGTCCTTTTCCATCAGCTTCTCAATTCTCGACTGAGCGGCCAGCAGAGACTGCTTTAAGCCCCAGTCCACATGCTTATTTGTGATAAGGAGTGTTGATTTCGTGCTCGCGGAGCGCTTTTTTATCCTCACGTCAGGAATGAGCGAAATACAGCTCTTGACCGTGATTTTTTTCAGGTCACTTTCTTTTCGAACCGTTGTGATGGTAAATACATAAAGAGTGGCAAATGCGATGCAGACAGCCATCCCCGCGAGGATCCCCCTTGCAACAGACGACACGGGGGAATAGATATTAATCGGAGTCTCATCCGAATACAAGACATCTACGAGCTGCAGCTCGACGGTGCCGACGGCCTTGGAAGCCCAGTCCGGGTAGACCTTCCGAAACATGTCCAGCAAAATATTGGAATTCTGGTAGTTGTTTGTTGTCACAGCTACTGTGAACAGGGTAGTCCCCTCCGTATAATCGGAGCTGATGGTATAAGCGAGATTACCGAAAGGGACCGTATGTTCCTGAAGCTGCTGGGGATTTGAGGAATCCCCGGCGGCAGGGGATTTGAGTGCAGGTTTCCCGACTTTTAGGATGGTATAGCCATAATCATCCGAAGAGACATTTGTGATCTGGCTAAACAGATCCTCTGTAAAATCCTTTGTTTTCACCACCGTGGGGATCGCGTCGCTGAGGCGCACGACAACCATCGCGTCATATGTGACATCTTCGGTCTTTTTCAGAGAGTACGTGACACTGGCTTCGTAGGACGGCATGTAGCTCCAGGTATAATAACCAGTCACAAGCACTGCGACAATCGCGAGCAGCAGAAAAAACTGAAGCCAGTACCGCCTGAAGCATCGAAGGTAATCTTCTGTCAGTGTGACCAGGTCAATTACATTTGCGTTGTTTACCGGTTGAGCCGTATTGCGGCTTTGTTCTGGCATATCTTCACCTCGTACCTTATTTCGCGTAATAGTAGCTGTAATATCCATAAGTATTTTTTCGTCCGGATCTGCCAATGCTTCTTGCCATATTCATGATTCCGCCGATCACATCTACCCCGGCAGCTTCCAGAAGATCCACAGTGTCATTAATGTCTGCGGCATGCACCTCATCCTGCTCAAAGCTGATGATAGCCGCGTCCGTATTTTTGGCCACGATTTCCGCGTCGCGCACAATTCCGAGCGGCGGAGTGTCCATAATTACATAATCGACAAGATTGCGCGCGATTTCCAGAAGCATCGGAAACGCCCTCTCCTCCAGCCGTTTGTCCGGCTCACCGATCGCCCTGCTCTGTAAAATCGCCAGCAGTCCGTCTGTCTGAGGAATCCTTTTCAGGATACGTGAATACTCGCACCCATTTGAGAGATAATCAGACAGACTGCTGTCCGGCTCCATCTCATAATCAAAGATTTTATAAATCGCAGGTCTTCTCATATCACAGTCCAGCAAAAGGACTTTTTTCCCGCGCTGTACCAGGTTCAGAGCAATGTTCGCCGCAATGGTAGACTTGCCTTCGTTTTCTCGCATGCTTGTCACCAGCAATGTCTTGTACTTGCCGGAATCCATATGCTCCTGGATCCGGGTGGTAAGCTTATCCATATCCTCAATGTAAACCGGTTCTGTCCTCGTATCCGTGATCAAAAGAGATTTCTGCGCTTTTTTCTTTCTGATAAAAGGAAGCTGTCCAAGCAGACGGATATCCAGCATCTTTTCCGCCTGACTCCGGCTGTGGATTTTATCTGTAAGAAGAACAAGCATGACCACAAGTCCGATCCCGGCGGCCAGGGACAACAGTGCGGCCATCGCCGTATAGCGCTTTACATCAGGGGATGTGCGGATGATATTATCCGCGGAGAGGCTGGTATAGCTCTGTACCAGATAGCCGGACTCAAAATAATCGGAAAGCTTGGGGTACGCTTCCAATGCGGCCTTCAGAAGCCAGAACGCTTCCTCGGCGCTTCTGCCGGTCGTACTCATCGTAATCAGATTTGTCGATTCAACCTGTGTGGAAGAAATGGTTCCTGATATGGAGGTGATGCCCTCGTCTTTTTTTATCTGTTCCTTCAGGGTATTGCTGTTCAGAACATTCAGACAGCGGGTCACAGCAATCGTGACATAGCTGTCCGACTGCCTCGATGTAGACGTGTCTCTGGCCACAACCGACAGCTGTATGCTGGCTGTATAGCTGTCGCTCAAAAACAGATCCGCCCCGACAGAGGCTGCCACCGCCACAATAACAGTGGACAGCAGGATCACCAGCGCACTTTTCGAAAGCATTCTGAACAGATATGCATAATCCAGTGTAAGAGGTTCTTTTCTCATCTGAGAATATTCCTGCGCCATAGCTCTCAATCCTCCACGACTACGATCAGTCTCGCTCTGCAGTCATATCCGGTTCTCTCGGATGTATAGGTGTACAATACAAAATAAGTGCCTTCCGTCGATGTATCGACTTCGGAGGTGATTGTGATTTCAGAGACATTGATCCAGTCTCCGTTTTCACCGTCCGCCTCCTTCTCAGTCACCCATTCGATGCCGTCAGCGGTCTCATTCTCAATCATCTCACCAAAATCAATCTGATACTCAATCCCATCAGTCAGACGATACAGATAATTCTCCGGGTCAAAGCCGGCTCCCAGCTCTATGTAAGTCAGGTAGGTCGACAGGGTAATCGAGGGACGATACAGCTGCTCCTCCTCACTGTCCTCATAAATCTCCACCTGTATCGGAACCTGAGCCGTGTCTCCGACACTGTTTGTGACGCTTAAAGTACACTTGTACGTCCCGGTAGGAGAATCCGACTGGATATCCTCACTGCCCTCGATCGTAACGAACGGGCTGAGATTGCCATCCAGGCAGTCCGTAGCCACAATATAGTCAAGAAGAGACCAGGTACTGTTCTGCGCGAAACGAAGCTGCCGGGATATTTCAAAATGAGGATGGCTATAATCCGTATAAATCAGGGAGCGCGTCAGTCTTCCGACATTTCCGGATGAATCAAAAGCCACATAGGTAATCTCAAATTCTTCGGTAGCTCCATCTGTGATTTTACTGACGCTTTCAATGATAATGCTGTCCGAAACGTCGCCGTCCTGGTCATCGTAGGCAGAAACACCTTCCAGAAGCTCCTCATCCGTGGCATCGATGGACATTTCTATCACATCCGGGCTGGCACTCAGCACCGGATCCGTAGTATCCTCCTGCTTTCTCTGTATACTCCAGTATCTCCATCCTCCTATCAGAGAAAGCACAAAAATGACGGCCAGTATGATCCTTGCTTTTTTCATGCACTCGTTCCTTTTCTTTATATTGGGGAAGCCCCTATTTGCACGCCAGAGGCGTCATTCCCTTCAGAATTCTGCTCGGATTCTCCGACAGCCATAAATGAACAGATCTCTGCGAAAAATGCTCCGACAAATACCTGATCGCGCGTCCCAGATCATGGGAGCGAAGCCTTGTATCATGGGCGTCCGTCGCAATTATTTTTATAAGGCCGTCATTCAGCATGGAAACAGCCGCAATCCTGCTTTCCTCGCCAAAATCACCGAACAGGCTGCCCTGATTCATCTGAAGAACACATCCACATCCGGCAAGATAGCCGGCGAACCGGATATCCTTCTGAATAAATACATAGCGCTCTGGGTGCGCCAGGACAACCCGGTAGCCCGCTTTATGTAACTCATCCAGTCTCTCGCAGACAATGTCCGGATCCTCCTCAAAGTCAAACTCCACGAGCAGATAATCAGTTCCGTTCAGTGAAAGAAGCTGGCCTGATTCCAGCAGCGCGGGAACCTTTTCATCCAGAAAAATTTCCATACCACTGTGCAGCTTTACCGGTATCCGCAGGTGCTCCAGCGTACTCTGCAGCCTGGAAAAGGCGATACGGTATTCGCCGACCGTATAGGGATAAAAATTCCCATGGCTGGAAGCGACAATATGAAAAATACCGGAATCAGCCGCAATTTTGGCCATCTCCACGGCTTCCTCCATGGATTCGGCACCGTCGTCCAGTCCAGGGAGAATATGTGAATGTATATCAACCATCTAACTTCCTTCTGTCCGTAAAAATGGCATTCTCCAATACTATAACAAACTATTGAGGATTCTTCAAGTGGAAAAAAGAATATTATCTCCCAATTGTGCCCAAAATTTCATTTTTATCCTTCGAATGCCTTTGCGATATCCTTCAGATAATGTGTCACAGAGAGCTGCTGCGGACAGACACTTTCACACTGGCCGCATTCCACACAGTCGGACGCCTTTCCATGTTCCCCTGTAAGCTCCGCATAGCGTTCTTTATACGCCAGATTCTCCGAATCCCCCAGTCTCGCGTTATAAAGCGCGAAATAATCCGGGATGGCAATGTTCATCGGGCAGCCCTCCACGCAGTAGCGGCACGCGGTACAGGGAATCTTCGCCGCCTCATGAATCATCTCCACAACCTGTGCAAGCGCCTGCTTTTCCGTCTCGCCCAGAGGCTCCATATCCTGCATATACCCGCTGTTATCAAGCATCTGCTCCATGGAAGACATCCCGCTTAAGACAATCATCACATGTTCCAGGCTCGCGGCAAAACGAATCGCCCAGGACGCGTTCGACCAGTCCGGATGGATCGCGCCAAGCAGCTTTTCCGCTTCCGGCGGAAGCTTCGCGAGCGTGCCGCCCTTGACCGGCTCCATGACGACCACTTTCTTGCCATGCTTAACGGCAGTCTCATAGCATTTGCGGGACTGCACCTTCGGGTCCTCCCAATCCAGATAATTCAGCTGAAGCTGCACAAACTCCGCCTCCGGGTGATCCGTCAGGATCCGATCCAGGACTTCGGCCTTATCGTGAAAAGAAAATCCGATATGGCGGATCTTCCCCTCTGCCTTCTTGCGCGAAATAAAATCAAAACAGCCCAGGCGCTGTACATTATCGTAGCGTTCACCGCTCATCGCGTGCAGCAGGTAATAATCAAAATAATCCTCTCCGGTCTTCTCCAGCTGCTCGTTGAAAATGCGTTCCAGATCTTCCTCCTTTTCCAGATGAAACAGAGGAAGCTTTGTCGCAATCGTGTATTTCTCACGCGGAATGCGTTTCACGAGCACATCCTTTACCGCACGCTCACTCTCATGGTCATGATACATATAAGCGGTGTCAAAGTAGGTAAACCCCCGCTCCAGAAATACATCCGCCATCCGGCAGACCTGCTCTTTGTCAATGCTTTTCTCATCCTTCGGATCCAGAAGCGGCAGCCGCATCAGGCCAAATCCAAGCTTTCCCATATTCTATATCCTCCTTGTTGTAAAAACGTATCATCAACTTCAGGTTAAATTCTGTCTGCTCTAAACTATACCCCGAAACTGTTCACAGTGCAAGTGGAAATTTTATCGTAAATTTCCATCCGGCGGATTCGTCACCGGCCACTAATCACCAATCACTGTCACTCACTGTTTTCAGGACGCGCCGGCTTCCTGTTTCTCTGGAGCCCGAATTTTTCCCGGAATGCCAGGAAAAGGATCACGCAAATGACCGCCGAAAGGGTGGAACCCGCAGGCGCGGCCAGACCCATGGGGAACAGCGTGTCTGGAAAGAGCACCGTGGCAAGGTAGGCCCCCGGAATCCGCACGCACAGTACGGAGATCAGATTATGCGCAAAGGAAAAGCCGGACAGTCCGTACGCGCAGAAAAAACCGCTGAAACAAAAATGGATCCCCGCCATCATGCAGTCAAAAGAGTAGGAGCGCAGGTACTGCCCGCCCAGCACGTACACCGTTTCCTCCTTCGTAAACAGATGGACAAACTGCTCAGGCAGGATCTGGCAGGTCACAAAGCATAAAAATCCGAACGATACGGTTACCGCCATCGCGCAGTACAGTGTCTTCCTTGCGCGGTCATGCAGACCGGCTCCCCGGTTCTGCGCGGCAATCGCGGAGACGGAAGAAAGCATCGCGGAGGGCACCAGAAACAGGAAGCTGATGATTTTTTCTACAATCCCCACTGCGGCCGCCACATCCACCCCGCGGCGGTTCGCGATCATCGTGATTACCAGAAACGAGATCTGGATAAACCCGTCCTGGCAGGCCACCGGGACGCCGACCTTGAGCAGATCTGAAAGGACTTCCCTTTGCGGGCGGAAATCCTCCCTCTTCATCCGGATCCCGCCCCTGGATGTGCCGGCACTTTTCTTCTTTAAATATAGCAGTGCGAAAACGACGCTGGCCGCCTGGGAAATCACCGTGCCGTACGCGGCTCCCGCCGCCTGCATCCCAAGTCCTCCGATGAGCAGGAAATCCAGGGCAATATTAAGCACACAGGCCACTCCGACAAAATACATCGGGCTTCTGGAATCACCCATTCCCCTGTACACGCAGCTGATCACATTGTATGCCGTGATAAAAGGGATCCCCGCAAAGCAGATGGTCAGATACTCTCTCGTCTGTGAAACCGCCTCCTGCGGCACCGACATCACGGAAATAATGCCATCCCTGAAAAACAGCAAGGCGGCCACAAGCAGAACCGCGCCTGCCGCAAACAGCGTAATCGTATTCCCAATTATGGTGGAAGCGCGCCCGGTCTGCCTGCTGCCGATTGCCACGCCCAGGCCTACGGTCGCCCCCATTGCCAGGCCAACAATCATGACGGTCAGCATATGCATGACCTGGCTCCCGATCGACACAGCCGAAATCGCGGCGGCGCCATTGAACTGTCCTGTCACATACAGGTCCACCATCCCATAAAATGTCTGTAAAAAAACAGGAAAGAAGGTATGGCAGGGAAAACCGCAGCAGCACCTTCCAGACACTCCCTTTCGTCAGATCCCTTTCCATTTTGAACTCCTGATTCTGTCCTCTGCCAGTTTCCCGGACTTGTCCTCTGTCAATGTCAGTTTCCTGGATTTATCTTCTGTCAATGTCCAATTTCCAGGATTTATCTTCTGTCGATTCTTTTGATTGTTTCTTCTTCGTTCCCATGCTCTATCTTTTCATCTTCGTTCCCGTGCTCTTTCCTGGGCTTTGCGCAGCTTTCCATTGCCCGTCCCGTCTCATATCCGTCCAGAAAATGGTGCTTCACACCGTCCTGTTTCCAGGAAATGACTGTGTTCAGGTTTACATTTTCAGCACTCCTGAAAATATTGCTCTCTACCTCCGGATCCCGTTCGGCCAGAACCGCGATCAGCTGCTTCACCTCGGCGCGTTTGGAGCCCTTTTCCGTACCGCCGCAGGAAGCGCAGTTTTCTGTGAATCGGCAGGCGCACTGAATGAAATGCAGGTCGTTGTAATCCGCCCAGCGGATAATATCCTTTTCCCGGATCAGATACATCGGGCGGATCAGCTCCATCCCTTCAAAATTGTTGCTGTGCAGCTTCGGCATCATCGTCTGCATCTGTCCGCCATAGAGCATGCCCATCAGGATTGTTTCAATCACGTCGTCATAATGGTGCCCCAGGGCAATCTTGTTACAGCCAAGCTCCTTCGCGTGGCTGTAAAGATACCCCCGGCGCATCCTCGCACACAGATAGCAGGGAGAAGTCTCTGGTTCCACAATGTTAAAAATCTCTGAGCGGAATACCGTGACCGGGACATCCAGCAGTCTGGCGTTGTCTAGTATCCGCTGATAATTCTGCTCATTGTAGCCCGGGTTCATCACCAGGAAAACCAGTTCAAAGTTTCGTTTTCCATGACGGTACAGCTCCTGGAACAGCTTTGCCATCAACATGGAATCCTTGCCCCCGGATATGCAGACCGCGATCCGGTCCCCATCCTGAATCAGGTCGTATTCCTTTATCGCCTTCGTAAACCGGCACCAGAGCTCCCTGCGGAACTTTTTGATGATGCTGCGCTCCGCCTGCCGGCATCGCGTGATATACGACGGAGCAGCGCTGCTGTACCCGATGCCATCCGGTGTGGCAGCACTGCTGTCTGTAAAAACCAATGCATCATCATTTGGGAATATACGCTCTGGTGTCGCTTCTCTGCTCCGGGAGATCCGCTTTCTCTTTGTTCCCTTTTCCGGTAATGTCCGCTCTCCCTTTGCCGCCTTTTCCGATGATGTCCGTTCACCCATAGTCTCTTTCAGCCGGTACCGCAGATATTCCCGAAATCCTCCTTCAACGCTGTACGCATGAATTCCTTCCTCTTCAAGCTCACAGACAAGCTCATCACTCTCATCACCGGTATAGCACAGAAAAAAGAGCGGGCAGTCTTTCGGGAGTCTCTCCCTGTTTTCACGAATCTGCGATATATCCATATGAATCGCCCCCGGAAAGGTTCCTTTATCAAATTCCTTCCGGGAGCGCATGTCTATGACCGCTCCTGTACAGCTTAAATGTAACAGCTCTTCCACCGTAATTGTCTTCATGATCCAATGGCTCCCATGTCAGTACACTTTCTCTGTCAGTACACTTTCTATGTCAATACACTTTCTCTGTCGGTACACTTTCTATATCAGCATACTTTCTCTATCAGTACGCTTTCCCTGCCAGAATCTCTTTGTAATCCTTCAGATTCTTTTCCAGCAGTGTCGGCGTGTCCAGGTGATAAGGGCATTTCGACTTACACTGATTGCAGTGCAGGCATTCCTCGATTTTCACCATCTTCGTTTGCATTTCGGGCGTCAGCTGCGCGTCAGAGGGCGCCCGGCGGATCATCAGAGACATCCTTGCGCAGTTGTTGATCTCAATTCCGGCGGGACATGGCATACAATACCCGCAGCCCCGGCAGAATTCTCCCATCAGCTCCTGGCGGTCTTTTTCAATCAGAGCGCGAATATTCTCCGTCATTACCGGAGGACAGACTATGTAAGAGAGGAACTCCTCCAGCTCGCTCATCCGCTGTACACCCCAGATCGGGAGCACATTGTCAAACTGCGACTCAAACGCATAGGCCGCCGCGGAATTCGTAATCAGGCCGCCGGAGAGCGCCTTCATCGCAATAAAGCCCATATCCTGCTCCTTACAATCAGCCACCAGTTTTTCGTCCTCCTCGGTCGCCAGATAGCAGAACGGAAACTGAAGCGTCTCATACAGGCCGGACGCAACGGCCTCTCGCGCCACATTCTGCCGATGGTTTGTGATGCCGATATGCCGGATTTTCCCCTGCTCTTTCGCCTCCAGCATGCACTCATAGACACCGCTCTCATCGCCAGGCTTCGGGCAGAAGGACGGGTTGTGAAACTGATAAATGTCCAGATAATCCGTTTTCAGATTTGTCAGAGTCGTTTCCAGATCCTTCCAGAAATTCTCCGGCGTCACCGCTGCTGTCTTTGATGAAATATACACTTTTTCACGCACATCCGCAAGTGCCAGCCCCAGCTTGTGCTCGCTGTCCGTATAAAAACGCGCCGTATCGAAAAATGTCACGCCGTTTTCATATGCCCTGCGGATAATTTTTACCGCATCCTCATCACTGACCCGCTGGACCGGCAGTGCGCCGAATCCGTTTTTATTTGTCACAATCTCTGTCTTTCCAAGTCTTACTGTGTCCATCCTTCTCCTCCTTCGTCTCTTTGACCAAATGAATGTCTCCGCCTGACTAATTTCCCCGCTCCGCCACAAATGGCTTCAGCTCCTTATACAGCTTCTGGTCATGACCGGCCTGTTGATATTTCTTTTTCAGATTTAACCTCGGCCTTTCTCCCCTTTGCCGTTGTATCAGGTATCTTCCCAACAACACGAAGGGCGCAGCCGGCATCAAAACCGCATGCTTCTCGCACGGGGGCCAATGCTCCCTGCAGGCACTCCCCAACACCTTGATAAAGCTGGTAACTCTATTCGAAGAATATGGATCATTAAATAACCGTTCCCCGTATTTTTCAACCTTTCTCCCAAAGTTTCCTTCTTTCAGTATCTGGTCTATCACTTTTTGCGCCGTTTCACTGTCATACCGCATCGCCCAGGGCGCATTTTCTTCCGGCAGCCGCAGGTAATCCACACAGGCTCTTGTCATAAGCCCTGTGAAGGTAAGCAGGCCAAACGCCGAAAGCTGCGGCTGCAGCTTTGCCCACAGGGTGTCATCCATCTTTTTTTCTACAAACACCGCCCAGTCACAAAGCTGCCGCAATCCCAGGCCGCTGGTCGTAAAGTGTTCCAGCTTGTGCAGAATCAAAATAATGGCCTGATGCTCATCCGACGGAACCGGCAGGCCGTCCATAAACTGCCGTCTGTCGATTGCATCGCTAAAATAATTTCTAATTCTCCCCAGAATTTCAGAGTTACCATCAAGGAACAATCCGTTCGGTTCTTTATGAACCTCCACAGCAATCTCGTCCTTGTGCAACGTCATATGACAATGGTGTTTTTCGTCCAGAACATCGCCATAACCGTTAGCCTGGAGGGCTTTCACGGCCTCCATCTGCTGCTCCGGCCTTACAAGCAAGTCGATGTCGCCCATAATGCGCAGAGACGGTTGTGGATAATTGGCAGCTGATGAACTGCCTTTCAGTATCACGCAGGGAATGGACGCCGCAGTAAGGAGCTGTATCACCTGCTCCTGCTCATACAGGAGCTGCTCATTGTTCATGATATGCCGGAACGAATCCTGCTCCCAGCGAATCCCCACATCATCAGGGACGGAGCCCCGTTCCTCATCAGAAAGCGTATCCCAGATCAGAAGCGAAAGCGCCTGATTTGACGCCTCATGATAAAGAGCGGACCAGTCCACAGCGGATGGTTCAAAATCCGCAGGTGTGCCAAATAAAGCCCTGCCCGTAAGCTGTAATAAGGCCTTTTCTGTTTTGTTCATTCGGATGCACCTCCCTTACGCAACGCATATAATACCGATCACCCTTAAGCCCTTAACCCATAAGTTTCTAACCCTTAAGCTCCATCTATACATCCTGCATGCCTCCATTTTGTTCCCCGACCGGTTTTTTCCTTCTTTGCCCTGTATCATTTCCTCAACCGTAATCTCTGAGTGTTCAAAGACCAGTCTCTTGCCGCAGATCTCCATCGCCGCCGGTCTGTGGGTCACGATCAGCACCGTCCGGCCGCCCATTTCTTTCAGGTTCTTCAGCAGCCTGTGCTCCGTATCCTCATCCAGTGCGGATGTCGCTTCGTCCAGTAGAAGGACAGGAGCGTTCCGGTACACAGCCCGCGCTATCGCTATTCTCTGCATCTGTCCCTCAGACAGGCCGGCTCCCTTTTCGCCGAGAACCGTATGATAGCCGTTCGGCAGCTCTCTGATAAACTCATCCGCGCAGGCAATTTTGCAGGCCTGCTCCACCTTTGTCTTCTGCTCCTTCGTATATGGGGCGGAGTGCAGAAAGTCCACAGCCTCATAAATACTGCCGGACATCAGCATATTCCCCTGAGGAACATAGGAGAACCATCTTCTTGTTGCAGGGGATATCTCTATCCCGCCATTCGCATACAGTCTGCCGGACACAGGTGAATATATGCCAAGCAGGATTTTCAGCAGCGTACTCTTGCCGATGCCGGAGATACCGGTCAGTGCGACAATATCGCCTTTTTCTATATCAAACGTCGCACCGCTGATGACTTCTTCCTCGCCGTCATCATAGATGAATGTCAGGTTTTCGGCATGGATTCCTGTGAAATCAGGCAGTTCTTTTGAGGCTCGTTCCTTCGGCAGCTTCTCTATCTCAATCAGCCGCTCCGCGGATGCGAGCATGGAATAATACTGCGGTACAAAACCGGAGATGTTGGCGAACGGGCTTCTGATCTGGCTGACCAGCTGCAGCACAGCGGTCATCGTCCCATAGGTCAGTGTGCCGTTTAGTATGCCGAACCCGCACCAGACTAAGCCAAAGAGATAGCTGCCCTGCATCACGCCGCCGAAGCCGAGGTTGCAGATATTGGAGAAGGTTCTTCTCTTCATACGGGCTTTCTTATGCGCTGCGGCTTTTTCCTCTGTTCTGGCTGACGCCATTTCTTCCGCTTCAAAGCCTTTCAAAATTAAAAGGCTCTCTACGGATTCCTGCAGCCAGGAGCGGAGCTTCCCGTCTGTCTCCTGTACTTCTTTATGCAGGCTTTTCATTCTGCGGCGAAAGAGGAACGTCACACCCAGCATAACAAGCCCGCCAACAAGAAAGATACTGCCAAAACGCCAGTCAAGCACCATCAGGATAACCAGTGCGCAGACAAGCTGAACCGCCATCGACGCCACACCGGGAATAATTTCCGTCGCATAATCCGCTACAATCTTCACATCATTGGTCATGCGGTTTTGAAACTCTCCCGTATGGTAAGCTTTCAAACCGCTGTAGGTGCCATGAAGGATGTTGTCATAGGTATGCTGTTTCAGCCTGTTTTCCAGTGAGGCTCTTGTCGACTCGTCCACCTGCCGGATCACGGCACGGAGGAGCAGCTGTATAAGTATAATTCCGAGGAATACGCCGCTCCATTGAAGGAATTCGCTCCTGTCAAGGGCGACAGCGTAATCAATCGCATTGCGCATCACAAGCGCGAGAATAACCGAAAAAAAAGCCGTAACACCCGTACATGCAGTCAACAGCAATATTCCTGCGAGACTGCCCTTCACCATTTTTGCAACCCAGCCGAGGGAGGAATCGCCGAGAATGCGTTTGCCCACAGAAACAGCGCCTGCTGTCATTTTGTGTCTGAGCAGGCGCAGGGGATAGATAAAATTCCAGAGCCAGACATACAGACAGTACCGTGTATCTGTCGTTTTGATTTCCCGTTCTCCCCACAGTCTGCCCTTCCCTCTCCAGCAGCTCTCCATCACACCTTTTACAGCGGAGAGCGGCACCCGCTCAATAGCGAAGGTATTATCGCCGCGGATGAGACACACGTCTCCGCCAAAGCCAATTATGTGGTGGAGCACCTGGGTTCCGTCGGGTCGGACATACAGCACCACATCATTCTTTTGAGGTCTGCCCTCCAATTTTCGAATCAGCACATGGGAGGACCAGGTATAGAGAAGCGGCCGCATACTGACACCCTTAATGGGAATCACAATAAAGCCGGAGGCTTCCAGCTCATCCAGCTTGGTTGTCTGTGATGTTTGGTTTTGCCCTTCGCTTCGGGTCTGTGATGTTTGGTTTTGCCCTTCACTCTGGGTCTGCGACGCCTGCGTCTGTTCCATGCCGCCGTCCCCTCCTTTCTCCTCCGACTGTTCCAGGCCGTCTATTCCGTCAAAAACCCTGCGTCCGCCATTTCCTTTATCATCGACTTCACATCGTCGGCGATATATGCACGGTCTTCCCCGGTCTTTGCGCCGCTCTTTTCCGCAAGTATATTCACAATTTCCTCTTCGGTCCTGCCGTCGGCAATGCCCTCCCAGATAATTTTGCCGGTCTCATTGAGCTTGACCATACCGTGAAACTCACGGCTGGCCTGTCCTGTGGCAACCACCACATACTTGCCTGCCACCTTGCGGATAACAAATCCTTTTTTAACCTTCATTTCCATATTCCTCCCGTTTCGTTTTATTGTCCCGGCATGCGCCAGAGTTTATTAAATTCTATATTGAAAATATCCATTCCGCTTCCTCTCGCTTTTCATCTTTATTATATCAGTTCACTGATGTAATTTCCATATCGTTTTAGAATTTTGAGTGAAGCTGTCTCACACCGGCTGTCTGTACTGTAGAAATCCCCTGCAACCAGCCTAAACCGGCTACAGGGGATCGTCTCAGTTCCTAATTACTTGGTTTTTCATGTTGTCTACTTCTGGATTAATATTTTCTGTTCCTCTTTGGTCATCATAATTTGACTAGCATACCACCGATACGAGCTGATCTTTTCCCCAAATAAAACTACTCACCTCTTGTGCTTCTGACACCTCATCACTCGTCGTCCTCTAAGACTGGAAGATCAGGGCCTTCAACCGCTCCTTCGCCTAAATTTTCACGCGCTACAACAAAAACGTTCGTCTCATACCGAATGATTTCCAATTCAAGTTTTTCATACATAATGATTTGTCTCCTATCAGTCATCGTCCGGCAAAACTGGCTCAGGATCTGTTGAGGTTCCACTTTCACCTACGCCAGACACAACAGCAAAGGGCATTTTCTCATAACGGATAACTTCCAACTCATGTTTCTGGTACATAATTGCTCGTCTCTCAACTATCTATCATCACGCAAAGCTGGCTCGAAATCTGTCAGCCACCCCAACTTTCTTCTTCATCTTCTTCAACTTCTTCCTCTTCTTCAACAGACAGCTCTGGACCACTAAAAGCCCAGACACTGTTTTCCTCAAAGCTTATAAGCTTCATCTCAAATTTTTCATACATAATGTCTCCTTTTACCTTTCAGTCATCATCTGGAAGTACTTCCATTTCTTCACCAGATACAGTTCCCTGATCTACTCCTTCGGCAAACACAGCGGTTTCGTCGAAGCTTATAACATCTAGCTCGTGTTTCTTGTACATACCGTCATACCCCCTATGAATCCGTCAGATCCGGCCCAATGCTGTCATAACTCCACCCAGTATCGCCGCCATCAGTATAACTGCACACTACAAAGATATTCTCTTCGTAGAGGTTAATATCCATCTCGTGCTTCTGATACATACCTGTCACCCCTTTACTCAACCACATAGGAAGGGTCGTAGCTTTCTACTTCCATGTTGCTTCCGTCTTCAACAATCCATGCACATGCCTCATTCTTATCAAACAGTATTACTTCAATTTCGTGTTTTTGGTACATAGCCATATCACCCCTCACTCGTCGCTGATATCCGGATCGACGGAATGAACGACGATTCCGCCACTCTCATCTCCGCTTACCCCAAGATCCGCAAACACACAATTTTCATCAAACAATATTATCGACATAATATGCTCTGTATACATCTTATTGCCTCCGCATCATGAATACGCATGTTCTGTTTCCAACCTATATATCGCTTACTTCCGGTTCCACACTGAACTGATCCCACCCGGTACTTCCACCGTCTGATTTATCAGCATTTACAAACATATTCTGCTCATCAAACTCGATAACTGTCAACTCATGTCTCTCGTACATATTCGCGTCTCCCCGTATTGCGTCCAAGCTTATATGTCGGATGGTTCGTCCGGGATGCTGTACTGATCTTCTCCTTCTTCGCCATCAGATGCCCAGGACATAACATAAGCATCCTCTCCGTCAAACTCTGTAACACTCATTTCGTGTGTATCATACATCTCATATTCCTCCACAGCCTGAGCGATAATATGCCTCTCTTTCCGTAACCCTCCGTATCCTCAGTTCAGGTCTATTATATATAAAGCCTTTTCCCGCAGATGTACGGCATTTGGCATAAAAACAGCACACCTTCTACCCAAAAAATGCCTGCAGCCTCCGATAAAGTCTGGCAGTTTCGAGTTATTTCGGGTATCCTTCTTGTACAGAAACCTTTCGTTTCTCGTATTGTCGAATATGTCTCTGAACGCAACCTCACATATGACATTATATCACAAGGGGCTCGGAAATACAAGATGTTTTTCTGTGAAACATTTACTAAAATTGTCACAGGTCTCACCCTGACCAGATTTACATTTTTTTTGCCACTCACTTCATGTCATTTATTCCCCTGTACGCCACAAGAGCCGCCTCACGTGACATATTACATTTCAAATTAAAAATCGGCACCTCACGAATCAGCCTGTCCATCAGGTCAAGCTGTTTTATCATCTGCTCCGCATCCTCTGGCAGAAGTACCTGATTGAATATCTTATCAAGAACTTTATCTGTATCTGCAAGAGCAATCTCATTTTTCGCCCCACGCTCCAACAGGCATATCGCTTTCAGCGGGACAATTTCCGCACACCCGAGCCGTTCCTTACCGTGCCAGGGTGTGCCGCAGACATAGAATTTATCGTTCATAAGCCTAATCATCGGCTTGTCGCCATTTATTAATACTGCCCGATTTCCAAATTCCTGCATCCAGTAATTTGCATGTGTGGATTTTCCCGTCCCGCCGGGAGCAGTGAACACATAACCCTCGCCGTCTACAGCAACAACAGCGGCATGAAGAAGAAAGGCATCGTATTGAAGCATTCCTATACTCACCTTGCGGTACAGGCAGTTGCTTTCACAGTCAGCAAAGCTAAATTCGCCCTTTAGCCTGTCGTATTCTTCCTGAACCTCTTTTTTCGTGGCAGACACAATAAAGAGAGGAGAAGCCGACACGATGTGTTCCTCACAATTCCACTGGGAAAGGGGATACTTGTTATTTATACCGACAGGAATTCCAGCTATATTCAGCGTTGTCACAATGCATCCTCCTTGCCATAAAGTACAAATCCCCTGCAACCAGCCTCAAGCGGCTACAGGGGACAATTACTTTTCAACAGTCAGATTTTTTAAATCTCAACGTCAGGAATGCTGTCAGCAGACCAGTCATCGTCATCTCCTTCATTATAACTACACACAACAGAAG
>Ga0192263_1037_pt1 | contig 43778 bp, 34 predicted proteins | sample Koala_Koa23_I3_FD_131257 | JGI IMG/M metagenome (GOLD analysis project Ga0192263, IMG submission 131257) | Enriched cells from koala feces incubated with labeled cellulose particles, San Francisco Zoo, California, United States - Koala_Koa2-3_I3 ... | reverse complement strand
AGCAGGTTACCGCTAAGATGCGCCATGCTGGCGCTTTTTGCCGTGCTACTCGTCTTTGCACCGTCCCTGAAGGCGGACGCGGCCTGGAAGACCACGACAGCCGGGAAGATGTATACGATTTCAGAGTCTCCCGGGTATGCCACGGGGCTTGTGACGATTGGCTCCTACAAATATTATTTTAATGACAGCGGCATCATGCAGACCGGCTTTGTAACGATCAAAAAAAGCTGTATTATTTTGATAAAAATGGCAGGATGCAATACGGTTGGATTACCGTTGGCAGCAAAAAATATTACGCAAATAAGAAGACGGGCGTTCTCTATGTGTCCAAATGGCTGAGCGGAAAATACTATTTTCAGTCGGATGGCTCTCTGGCGACGAGCATGTGGGTCGGCAATAAATGGGTTAACGCGAACGGCAAGTATACAGGCAAGACAAAGACCGGCTTTGTGACATTTGAGGGCAATACTTATTATTATAAAAGTGCGACACAGTACGTCACCGGCTGGTTTAAGGTGAGCGGCAAGTATTATTACGCAGATTCGGACGGCATCGTCCAGAAGAGCAAATGGATCGGGAAACGGTATGTAAACAGCAATGGCGTCCGCGTGACCGGCTGGAAAAAGATTGGCTCTAAGACCTACATATTCCAGTCAAACGGCAAGATTTATTTCAAGACCTGGGTAAAATACAACGGCAAATATTATTACTGCAATGCCAAGGGTGTCGTTCAGACGAGTAAATGGATCACGGTCAGCGGGGAGAAGTATTATGTCAACGCGAAAGGCGTCCGTGTGACCGGCTGGAAGACGATCAGCAAAAAGAAATATTACTTCTCGTCAGCGGGTGTGATGCAGACTGGAGTTCAGAAGATCAGCGGCAAGCTCTACTATTTTGATTCGGACGGGGTACTTGTCACCTCCGGTTGGGCGAGCTCCAGCTATTACGCGAACAGCAGCGGCGTGCTTCTGACCGGCCTGCAGGCGATCGACGGGGAGATTTATTTCTTTAATAAGAGTACGGCGAAAAAGATCACCAATAAAAAGAAAACCGTCAGCGGAGCCACGTATTACTTTGCGTCAGGCAGCGGCGCAGCAGTCCGCAGCCAGGAGGTAAAGATCAGCGGGAAATACTATTACTTCGGCGAAGATGCGAAGATGGTGACGAGCGTCTATATTAATCAGTATTACTATGGAAGCGACGGGGCAAGGGACGACTCCAAAACGCTATCCGTCGGATGGTATATCACATCTACGGGTACTTATTATCTGAATGGGAGCTACAAACATGTAACAGGATGGATGACTAAAAAGAACAGTTCTGGTGAGGTAGAGTTATACTATCTTGACAAGGACGCAGATGGTGCCATGGTTACGGGATTTAAGACCATTAATGGAAACACATATCTCGGCACAACGGGTGAACACAAGTATTATTTCTATTCTTCTGGTGTTATGGCGAGGTCTATTACTCTTGCGGTTGGTTCAACAGAGTACACCATAGATGATGATGGCATTATTACGGCCGAAACGTCCATTACCGTCAGCGGCAGTACGCAGGGTGCCGAGATCGCGGCATTCGCGATCCAGTATGTTGGCAATCCGTACGTATACGGTGGGACGAGCCTGACAAACGGCGCGGACTGCTCCGGATTTACCTATGCGGTATTTGCGAGCTTTGATATCAAGCTTTTGCGCACCGCGCAGCAGCAGATGAACGGACCGTCTTCCTCACAGATCAAAGCCGGATATGCGGAAGGAACGGAGGTAGAGGTAAGTCTCTCCAGCCTGCAGCCCGGAGACCTGCTTTTCTATGGATCCGGCAGCTATGCGTCCCATGTGGCGATCTACATCGGGAACGGTCAGATTGTCCACGCGAGCAATTCGCAGGCCTACCCGGCCGGCGGCATCAAGATATCGGCCTACAATTACAGCACGCCGATCAAGGCCATGCGGTACTGGTCATAAAGGGTGAGACTGCCGTTTCCAGGAGCGGTATGGTCATAAAAGGATGAAATTATTACCGAAGGGGTAAAATCGGAAAGAAGCAGCCGAGGGGCTGCTTCTTTCTTTACAAATTTTCGCCAGGAGTTAATTGGATTCAGCAGAAATCTCATCAATGAGTATGCTAATGGTTTCTTCGTCTTCTTCCAGTTCTTTTGCTATCTCTGATTTCAATTTTCCCTTTTTTAATTTTCTGACTATTTGCTCTTTTAAATGAAGATTACGACCTTCATTACGACCTTCATTATGTCCTTCTGTAAATCCATCCTCATAAATTAATTGCCCCAAATACGTCATTGTTACCACCTTCCTTATAGATGTTAATTCTTCTTTACTTAAAAACTTTGTTGCCATGGCATAAACGACCGCTTCAATTTTAGCAATATCCTCTTTAGACACATGTGTTGCACTGGCGGTGAATGAAAAGGCATCCTTTATCCGGCTAAGCAAAGAACTTTTGCCGCCCATGATGGGGAGCAATGGCAGTACTGCCAGATCCTGGCGTGTCAGTGGCTGCCCATTGCTTACCTTTTTTGTAATTTCCGCAGAATCAAATCGGCGTTCTGTTTTTTCATGATAATAGGTCTAATCTTATAAACATTAATTCCTTCAGCAATTTTGGTCATTGGGCGGCGGATTTTTCCGGAAAACAGTACGTATGTAGTTACTGGCTTTTCCAGCTGGTAGCTGGTATCTGCCTCATAAGACCGGAAACGTCTGAGATCCCGCCGACCGCCATTGGTGCTTTGAAATTCAAAATGGGCGATGCTGTCATCCTCCATTACGAGATTGAAGTCCTGCAGACCTTTTTTGATTTCAACATGCACATGTTCGGTAGGCGCGTAAGCCTTTACTTTTTCTGATATGCCGAATGCGGGAAGCATTTCATCTGCAAAATATTGCAGCATAGTTTTCATGACGGCATCTTCCGCCTGGCCAGGTTCCTTATCTGTAACAGTGTCAGCTGAGGCGCCATTTTCTTTTTTGCCAGAAAGAATGGTTCTGTTTTTTTCATTAATTCTACCTCTTTTCTGATAAGATTGCTACCTTTTTCTTGAATTTGTTAAAATTATATTGCGCAGCGGATAATGTATTTAATTGATCATGCGTTTTGTAGGGAGAAAACAGGAAAATAATATCACTAAACACCTATAATGTCAATAATAAATTAAATATATGATTTATAAGATATGAGTGTAAATTTAACAAGAGAAATTCTGCGATATGCATAGACTGTAGCGCTTGGAGAAAGTTTTGCAGCTTGTTGGGTTTCTGAGAAAATGATCCTGCGGAACAGGGAAGTCCTGCGAAGAAGAAATGATGTATCTCCCTTTCGTTAGCATTCTTTTTGACAAAATGGGCGCATATACTGTATAAATCTGCGTTCAGAGTGTGCAGGGTGTGGAAATAAAGAAAAAGTGGATATTAAAACTGCTTCAGTATATTATGCTTCTGATATTGTTTGCGGCGGCGATTTTCCTGCCCATCTATGGCGCAAGGTGGGAAGCCGAAAAAACGGCGGGAAATGGGACATCTGAAAGTGAGAGATCCGATACGGATGCGGTTATCTCAGGGAGCGCGCAGAAGATTGTCATCGACCCGGGGCATGGCGGCTTTGATTCCGGCATGGTCGGCGCGAGCGGAGCCAGCGAGAAGGTGCTGAACCTGGTTTTCTCGAAAAAGCTCGCGTCGCTGTTGGAATCGGAGGGTTATGAAGTGGTGCTGACGCGCACGACGGAGGATGGTCTGTATGATGCGGACGCTTCGAACAAAAAGGCACAGGATATGGAGCGGCGCGTGGCGATTATAGCGGAGGAGAATCCGATCCTGACGGTGAGCATCCACCAGAACAGTTATCCGGAGGATTCCTCTGTGAGAGGACCGCAGGTTTTTTATTTTGAACAGTCTGTGGAAGGAGAGAAGCTGGCAGCTGCGATTCAGGAAAGCCTGAATACGGAGCTTTCGATCGCACGACCGCGGACACAGAAGGGAAATACGACCTACTACATATTAAAAAGGTCGGTGAGCACGACTGTGATCGTGGAATGTGGGTTTTTGACCAATCCGGAAGAGGAGGCGCTGCTGCAGGAGGAAACGTACCAGGAGCAGGTAGCGCAGGCGATTTGTGATGGGATACTGGAATATCTTAAGAAACGTTAGCTTTTTTTGGAGTTCATTTGGTTGCGGATAGGGGAGAAGAGCGTTCCCCTATCCGATATCACAGCTGAATATCCCAGGCAACGGCCCAGGTGTAGCGATCGCCGCTTTTTACAGCTTAATATTTTTAAACAGTGAAGCGAGAGAAGTCGTCGCTTCTTCTGCCTTCGGCATTTTATAGGTCTCCTCCTCAACCTCCCGTGGCATGGCGTCCTCGAGCGCCTTCATGCTGAGACTGATCTTGCCGTCCTTTACCGCGATGACCTTTACCTTGACGGTCTGTCCCACCTTCAGGACGTCGCCCGGATATTTCACGCGCTCCCGGCTGATCTGGGAAACATGCACCATGCCGCTTAAGCCCTTTCCGAGGTTGATGAAAGCGCCGTAATCCTTGATGGTCTCCACCGTGCCCTCGGTGACAAGGCCGATCTCGACGTTGGAAATGCGCTGCTTCCGCTCTTCGCGCTCCTTTTCACGCAGGATGTCGCGGGCGGAAAGCACCAGGCGTTTGCCCTCCGGCTCTGCGGTGATGACACGGACTTCCATCTCGCGTCCGACGAATTCGTCCAGGTTCTCCACGTAAGAAAGGGAGAGCTTGGAAGCCGGGATGAATCCGCGGATCCCTTCTACATAGCAGGTCACGCCACTCTTGACGGCCTCGGTGATCTTTACGGTAATATTGGACTGGTCCTTCTGTAATTGCTGCAGGCGCTCCCAGCCGAGTACGGCTGCGGCTGCCTTCAGAGAAAGCTGGATGCGGCCCTGCGCGTTGTCACGACGGATGACGGTGGCGGAGACTTTCTGTCCGATCTCAAAGCTTCTAAGAGAGAAGGACGGGTCATCGCTGGCGTCCTCTGCGCGGATGACGCCGTCTGTGTAGATCCCGAGATCTACGATCAGTTCCTCGTCAGATACGCCGATGATCGTTCCGGTGAGGATATCGCCCTCATGGATAGGCTTCATAGAAGCCTTGATGGCTTTGTCGTAGTCTGCCATACTCTCCGCAGGCTGTGCGGGAGCAGCAGCCTCAGATGCTTCTGCCGAAGCTTCGGCGGCACCGTCTGCCTGGCTTTCATCCTCTTTTCCGGATGCCACAGATGCCGCATCGCCCGTGTCCGCAGTTTCTTCGGCGTCTTCTGCCTTTTCGGCATCAGCTTTTTCAGCATTCTCTGCTTTGTCAGCGTCAGCCGTTTCGGCATCCTCTGCCTTTTCGACATCAGTCGTTTCAGTATTCTCTGCTTTTTCAGCGCCATCTGCCTTTTCCTCACCCGCTGTTTCTGCGCTCGTGTCTGCGGCTCCTTCAGCGGCGGCTGCGTCATTGCCGACTGTCACATCAGCGCTGTCGGCCACATCTGCTGCCGTGTCCGCGGCTTCCGGCTCCTTTTCCGTAGCTGCGGTATTCTCTTCGGTTTCCTGTGCAATTACATTTTCTTCACTCATAGTTGTTTATTCCTTTCCTACTACACTTTGCCGGCGCTGCCGGACAATTGATGACATCTATTCTACCACAGCTTTTGGTTTTTGAATACTAAAATTGAAGAAAATAATGAAAATTGATAAAAAGAGTTTCAAAAAAACGGTTATGGTGCTATACTGTATCAAATAAATCTGCTGCCGCCGTTTTTTCTACTGCGGCGCTGCCGGCGAAGCGGGCATGGCCACTGGCAGGGAAAATCTCGCCGGGCAGCAATTCACCCAGGGAATGGAGCAGGCGTTTTCTGCCGTGCGGTAAAAGAACGTGCTTCTTAAAGCTTCTTTAAAAAACAAAAATAGCAAGCGTGAGTGAAGTACGTAAAAGTGAGGACAGATGCGAATGAATACCGTTTTGGAAAATATGACAGACGGCGTGCATGAGGACGGGATCCGGCGCGCGGGCAGGGTTCTGCGAAACGGCGGCCTGGTGGCTTTTCCGACAGAGACTGTTTACGGACTGGGCGCGGACGCGCTGGATCAGGACGCGGCACGGAAAATTTATCAGGCGAAGGGAAGGCCTTCGGACAATCCGCTCATTGTACATATCGCCGACTGGGAGACGATTGAGAAGATCACCGAAGACCTTCCGGCGTGGGCGAAGCTTCTTTCGGATGCGTTCTGGCCGGGGCCGCTCACGATGGTACTGAAAAAGTCCGCTGCGGTACCTTTCGCGACGACGGGCGGCCTTAGCACCGTGGCGGTGCGCATGCCGGACAATGCGGTCGCACTTGCGCTGATCCGGGCAGGCGGAGGCTATATCGCCGCGCCAAGCGCGAATACATCAGGCAGACCCAGCCCGACGACAGCCGGGCATGTCGCGGAGGATATGGATGGCGTTATTGATATGATCATAGATGGAGGTCCGGTTCTGATCGGCCTGGAATCTACGATCGTAGATCTGACGGAGGAGATTCCGGTAATCCTGCGGCCAGGCTATATCAGCCGGGAAATGCTGCAGGAGGTGGTCGGGCCGGTCAGGCTGGATCGCGGGCTGATTTCTGAGGATCCTTCGGTTCATCCAAAGGCACCGGGGATGAAATACCGCCATTATGCCCCGCAGGCGCCTCTTTTTATTGTGGAAGGTTCCGAAAACCGTGTGCGGGAGAAGATCAATGCGTTGACTGCCGCAGAGCATGAACGCGGAGGGCTTGCCGGAGTGATCGCTACGGACGAATCGTTGGACTTTTATGAACACGCAGCCGTAAAATCCATCGGTTCCCGGGACGAGGAGTTGAGTATTGCGCAGCATTTGTACGCAATACTCAGAGAGTTTGACCTTATGAAGGTATCCGTGATTTATTCGGAATCCTTCGAGACCCCGCGGATGGGGGCTGCGATTATGAATCGGCTGATGAAGGCGGCGGGACACCAGGTGATTCATGTTTGATTATTAAAGGAAGCATTATGGCTATTTGGCATCATGTGACTGCCGTATTCCGGGAATGGGCGTGCCCAGGATTTTGTGACTGCCGTATTCCGGGAATGGACGTGCCCAGGATTTTGTGACTGCCGTATTCCGGGAACGGACACGTACCGAGGATTTTGTGACTGCCGTATTCCGGCAACAGGCGTGCCTGGCAGTTTTCCCTGGCTGTTGATATTGAGACGGAGAAGAAGTCTGGGAATCAGGAAATAGTCCGGAAGAACGATGGGCGAAGATATATACTGGCCAAATAGTGGGAGGAAAGAGCAGTGAAAAAGTATGACAGGCTGATTTTTGTAAGCAAGAGTGATACGGCCACTGGACCGATGGCGGAGGCCATTATGCAGAACAAATACCTGCTGGATGTGCTGGATGTGACGTCGAAAGGACTTGTCGTGCTGTTTCCGGAGCCGATCAACCCGAAGGCTGAGGCGGTGCTGGTCAGCAATGGCCTGACGATGAAAACCCACATGAGTGATCCCCTCGTGCGGGATGATTTTGATGGGAGAACCCTGATCATGACCTTTAGCAGCGAGGTTCGGGAGGCCATTCTGAAGACCTTTGAGCCGGAGCGGGAAGACCTTGTGCGGGTACTGCACCAGGAGGTCGGTGAACTGGAGGAGCTGAAAAACCCATACGGTGGCTCGCTTGCGGACTATGGTCAGTGCTATGAGGAGCTTTTGGGCATGATTAATAAACTGGTAGTACAATTAAATGAGGAGGAGTTACTATGTTAGCAATTGGCTGTGATCAGGCAGGATATTGCCTGAAAGAGGAAATTAAGAACTATCTGGAGGAAAAGGGGATCGAGTATAAGGATTGCGGCACATGGTCGGAGGACGCGGTAGATTATCCAGTCTATGCAAAAGCAGTGGTGCATGAAATCCTGTCCGGGAGCGCTGACAGAGGGATTCTGATCTGTGGGACGGGGATCGGCATGTCGATGACAGCAAACCGCTATCGTGGGATCCGGGCGGCTCTGTGCGGGGATTGCTTCAGCGCGGAGGCGACTCGTCTGCACAATGACGCGAATGTCCTGTGCATGGGTGCGCGCGTGACAGGTCCGGGACTGGCCATAAAGATTACGGAGACGTTTCTGGAAACTCCGTTTTCCGGTGCGGAGCGCCATGCCCGCAGAGTGCGGATGATTGATGAGGACAACCAGTAATATTGATTTTGGTTTGGACAGCTGGCAAAATCTTAAGAATAATCCAAAGATTTACGCAAAGATCTGTGGTATCATGGGCGAAAGCTGACAGAGAAAGTAAGACTGGCTCAAAAAAATCCTATTGGCTTCAGATGATGGGTTAAGGTCGACAAAAGCCGCAAACAAAAGGAGGAAAAAATGCAGAAAATTTTGATTATGGATCACCCGGTGGTTCAGCACAAGATCGGACTGATTCGGAGGAAAGAGACGGGCTCCCGTGACTTTCGGTCGCTGATCAGTGAGATTGCCATGTACATGTGCTATGAGGCGACACGCGATTTGCAGCTCAGTGAGGTTGAGATTGAGACGCCGATCGCGAAGACGACGGTAATGGAGCTGAGCGGCAAGAAGCTGGCGGTAGTGCCGATTCTCCGCGCGGGGCTGGGCATGGTAGACGGTATGCTGGCAATGATCCCGGCGGCCAAGGTCGGACATATCGGGCTTTACCGCGACCCGGAGACATTGAAACCGGTGGAATATTACTGTAAGCTTCCGGCAGATTGTGATGAGAGGGAAGTCTTTGTGGTGGATCCGATGCTCGCGACAGGCGGTTCTGCTGTGGCGGCGATCCAGATGCTCAAAGACAAAGGGTGCAAGAGCATTCGGTTTATGTGCATCATCGCAGCGCCGGAAGGCATTGAAGCGATGAAGAGAAACCATCCGGATGTGGATTTGTACGTAGGGACTCTGGACAGTCACTTGAACGAGCATGGCTATATCGTGCCGGGACTTGGCGATGCGGGCGACCGGATTTTTGGGACGAAGTAAAGAGGTGTCGGCGATCACATTTTTGGGACAAAGGAAAGCCTGCCGGCGACTGCTTTTTGCTGTGTAATAAAGTTTGTCGGCGACGGAGATGCACCTGCCTGTCTGGGAAATGAGAGGGGACTGATAATGAAGGGAAATCGATTGAGAAAATTTAAGGGGACAGCGGCGGTTTTGCTAGCTGCCGCGTTGATGATACAGCAGTGCGGCATTGTGGGCGTAGCTGCAGAAGGCAGCGCGGAGGTACAGACGGCAGCGGAATCTGAGACACAGATTTCTTCGGCCTCTGAGACAGAAGCGCAGACGAGCAGTGCCTCTGCGGAGAGTGCTTCTGAGATGGAAACGCAGACGAGCAGTACCCAGACAGAAAGTGCTTCTGAGACGGAAACGCAGACGAGCAGCAGCCAGACGGAGAGTGCGTCTGAGACGGAAGCGCAGACGAGCAGCAGCCAGACAGAGAGCGCGACAGAGACGGAGGCACAGACGAGCAGCACTCAGATGGTCGGGGCGGAAGCCTCGGAAAAAGAGACAGAGACTTTGACCGAAGAGGACACTGACCAGTCTGAAACAGAAACGGAGACCGATACCGAAACGGAAACCGAGACCGAGCGGTCAGCCAGGAAAAATGCCGGGGACAAGCTGAAGCTTGAGTGGCTCGAAAAGGAGCTTTCCGAAGTCCTTCCATATCTGTTCGTGGCGAAAGAACTGTCTATACCGAAAAAGGTGGAAGAAGCATTTTTATCCACCGGGACAGCCGTATCAGAAGAAGCTGGCTCGCAGGAGAAGGACGGAGTATCGGAAGAGGCCGATGTTCAGGAGGCAGACAGCACATCGGAGGAGGTTGGCTCGCAGGAGGCAAACAGCACATCGGAGGAGGCTGACGCGCAGAAGAAGGACGGCACATCAGAGGAGACTGGTGCACAGGAAGAAACGGAGACTTCGCCGGATGCGTTCGCTGTAAGTGGAAAAGAGGCGGTCTCTCTGCTTTCTGAGCTTGAGGAGTTGTCGGTGAGTCTTGCCGACGCACAGTCCGGGAAGGGAATTACAGTTCTTAACATTTATGCGGACGAAGAGGGGAATCTGGATGAGACACAGCTGGAAACACTCTTTTCCGATAAAATTCTGGATGTGACGGACACGGTCTATATTATAAACGTAGTTGCGGATTCAAAAGAGCAGGAGATTGCGTTCTCCGGCTACACAATGAAGTACTCCGAAAAAACAGTCAGCTATACGGACGCGGCGGAAGCGGGGGCTGTTCTTTACAATTTTGTCGCGATTGAAGAAGATTCTTATATAGACTATGAGGGCATATTAAAGCTGTCCGGCAATCTTCAGGGAACCTATCTTGCTCCGAAGGCATCTGTTGAGATAAAAGGAAGTCTGGAGGGGGCGGTTTACGCCGAATCTATAACAGTGCAGAACAATGACACGAAGCTTTTGCGCATTATATTCTCCGTCGGAGAGGAAGAAACTGAGACAGAGGTTGGGATAGGAACTGAAACTGAGACGGAAACAGAATCTGAAACTGAGACGGAAACCGAGACCGATACTGAGATTGAAACCGAGGCGGAGACGGAAACAGAGATTGAGACAGAAACTGAAACAGAGACAGAAACAGAAACAGAAATAAATACCGAGGCCGGAACGAAGAAGGGATCTCTGGACAATTCCGGAATTATGGCTGCGGCGGAGACGGACGAGGGTCTGTCCGTGGCATCAGAATCGGAGTCTGATACAGATGCGGCTCTGACAGGTGATGCGTCTGATAAGTCAATCACGGTTTTCGCGCAGGCTTTATATGGAGAAGCTGTGCTGACGGCGGAGACGGACGTCACGTTTTACGCTGCCCTATTTACCGAAAGCGCGACAGAGAGTGATCCATCTGCAACTGACGGGACAGCGGCGGAGACCGACACATCTGCAACTGACGGGACAGCGGCAGGGACCGGTACATCCACGACAGCTGACGCGGGAACACTGACACGGGTCAGCGATGTGAAGGCGCTGACGATCGCGGAGGGAGACACGACCAGTGGATCGGTGACATTTGACGGACTTTCCTGGGGAACCTATTATGTGGCAGCGACTGACGCGGAGGGGAATCTGCTCTCAACAGAGAATGCTCCTCAGGTCTCTGTTATAGAAGTGACCGTTGCCGAGGGGGATACGGATCAGACAGTCCTGCTGCAATATCTGTATACGGAAGCCTGGCCGGAAGGAACCTTTGGCTATACGGTGACTCTCTCTCTCACTTTGAACGTGGTAGACCGGGACGGCGCCGCGCTGACCGGAAAAGAGATTTTTTACATTAATATTTACAGCGACACCGATCACACGACGGCGGTGACGACCTCCCCGGTTATGTTTTCAATGGGCGGCAACAGTACCAAAACGATCACCTGCAGCCTGACGGCGACCAGTCCCAGCCAGACCTTTTATCTGGCGGAGACGGATAGCGCCGGAGCGGTGGTGACGACCGGAGAAAACGGGTTTGCCTATATCGTCTCATTTGACGAGCCGGAAGCGGTGACGGTGGACTGCCAGAATACGGAAGCGGCCGTGACCATTCAGAATCAGCTCAACGATTCGACCATTACCATCCAGGTCGAGGATGCATCCGGCGGCGCGCTGCTGTCCGGAGCAGTGCTGGCGGTGAAGGATTCTTCGGGCAATATTCTGGAGGTCGAGACAGTTGGAAGCAAGACGTTTTCCTCGGGAACATCCCAGCTGGTGTGGACCAATGCGCTGACGGATGGGGAAACTTATTATCTGACGGAGATCACGGCTCCAGACGGCTATACACCGATCCCGGACGTGGCATTTACTGTGATACGGGGCTGCACGACTGAGGTTGTCCTGACGAATGCGGAGATTGTCGAATCAGACTATACGCTTACCGTGACGAAGGAGGTCTATGTGGGCGACTACCAGGTCTATGCGTATGATACCACGACCGGCTCTTATAAAAGCAGCGGAGCATATACCTATTATATGGCACTGTTCTCAGACGCGGATCGTAAAAACAAGGTCAGCAACGTCGTCTCGCTGGATGTGAGCGGTTTTACCGGTACGGTGACATTCTCTAATCTGACGAAGAATGGGACTTATTATTTATCTGAAACAGATGAATATGGCGTGGTGGTCTCTTCGACGAGTGCGCTTACCGTCCGCTATACGAACAGCGGCAAAGTGCAGCTTACGCAAAAAGCATCCAACATGGCAGTGCAGAATGTTTATTCCTCCCTTCCGGGCGGCTACCGCTATACGGGAACGCTGACACTCACGCTGAATACTACGGATTCCTCCGGGACGGCGGAGGCGGTGACGAATACCTTCTATATCGGGATTTACAGAAACGCTGACTACAGCGATACGCCGACGATTGTAAAGATGACACTTCAGAATGCCTCCAGTGTGACGGTGCGCAGAAGGATTCTGCTCTCCGGAGACAATGATATGACCTACTATATCGCGGAGGTGGATGCAAGCGGTACCCGGATTACGGATTCTTCAGATTTTTCTTACGTGGTGTCTGTGGACAACCCGACGGTGACGATCACGAAGGGGAGCAATCAGACTGTGACAGTTACGAATAAGCTGAAGGCAAGCAAGGTGACGCTGTATCTTACAAAACGCGTGTATGAGGGTACGTCATTGAAGGCCGTGAGCGAGACCTTTTATGTCGGTCTGTTCAAAGACGCGGAGCTGACTACGCTATATGCGAATCCGATCGCGATGACACTCGATAACGCGAGCGAGCTGACTTTGAAGCTGACGCTGAACCTGGGCTCTGCGTCCGGAGTCACGATTTACATTGCCGAGGTAGATGAGGACGGCAATGTGATTACAAATCAGCGCGAGTTTGGCTATCAGATCAAGGTGGTGAACGCGACGGCTGTGTTCACACAGGATAATCTGGAGGTTCAGACGATATTGCTGAACAGTGTGTACGGCTCGACTTCTTCTGACGACTGGGACAGCATCTTAAACGAGACATCGTCCGACCTGCTGTCTGGCACTTCCTACTATACAGTTGATGACAATGGTTCGGTCTCGGGGGAAGAGGTATCCGTGCAGACGGGCGACAATACCCCGCTGTATGGCTGTGTGGTCCTGATGGGAGCGGCATTTGCTCTTTTTGGGTGGAGTATTCGGAGAAAACTCAGATGCTCATGATGACATGACATCATATCCTTTTGCCGCTCGAATCATACTATTGAAGAAATGTTACCCCCACGCATAAAGGGAAGTGCGCGGGGGTTTTTCTATGATGCGCAGGGGCGTCTTCCGAATGATCATAAAAGTTTCTGCACGAGAATAGAATGAAGCAGAGATTCTGACGGACAGGATACCGCAGATTTCCCACCGAAATGAATCTGAATGGATGGGATGGCGCAAGTGAGATTTTTACTGTATCTGTCCGGGCTGATCATTCCTTTTGTCGTGTTTCTGATCATAGGCTGCGGAATGGCAGCGAAGGTGCCGGTATATGACAGCTTTATAAAGGGCGCGCGCAGTGGCCTGGAGATGGTCGTCCGCCTGGCGCCCACACTGATTGGCCTGATGACAGCGACCGGTGTGCTGCGTGCGTCCGGATTTCTGGACGCGGCGGCATCTGTCATCGGAGTGCTCCTTCCGGATGAAATTTTTCCTTCCGCTCTGGTGCCGCTGGCCGTTGTCAGACTCTTTTCATCCGGCGCGGCGAACAGTCTGCTGGTGGACATTTACAGCCGGTATGGGACAGATTCCCTGGTCGGGCTGACCGCATCCCTGATGATGAGCTGCACAGAGACGATCTTTTACACAATGAGTGTTTATTTCACATCGGCGGGGATCAGAAAGACACGTTATACCCTGTGCGGCGCTTTATTCTGCGTCTTTGCCGGGATTGCGGCCTGCGTTTTACTGGCCAGGCGGATGGTATGATTTTCCCGGCGCAGGCAGCCATTCCCTGCGCGTCTGTGTGCATCCCTTATAGTGAATGACAAAAGAATTTTGTCGTTCACTATATTAAATTGTGGTGAAATAAATCAGGCATATCTGCCGCTTTAGCCGCATAGATATTTCCGAGAGTCTGATTTGGAGCAGGTCTATGCGGCGAAGTTTCTGCGGGGAAGGAAGCCACGAGGAAAATTGTATATCAAAAGGCGGCGTAAAAAGCCGTACAGAGAATATCCCGGCCGGCGGCCCGGATTATGTCCCGGATGAGCATCCAAAGAGCGGACGCAGGGTCGGGCATGTCCTGCGTTTGCTGCTGCCGGGCTTTTTTGCCGCACTGCTTACGGTTGGAATTTGCTGCTTTATCACGAATCCACCGGCGTTTCTCCTGACGGAGGAGGAGAGATTCGTGGCATTTACGGAGGAAGTGTTTCGCGGGGAATTGTCCGGGAACACGCTGAACCTGCATTATCTGGTCGCAGATCCGGCTTCGTATGGGCTGGAAGATGCCGAAGTGACAATCGGAGACGCCTCAGTAGAGTCGTACGAGGAGGCGTATGCCACACTGGAGAACTATCGGAATACCCTTCTGGGATTTGACTATGAGGAGCTTTCGGATGAGAGGAAGCTTACCTACGATGTATTTCTGGATTACCTGGAGACAGAGCTGGAGGCGGAGGAGCTCTTGCTCTATGATGAGCCACTTGGCTCCACGCTTGGTATTCAGGCGCAGCTGCCGATCCTGCTAGCAGAATATTCCTTCCGGACAAAGGGCGATATTGAAGACTACCTGACCCTGCTCGCCCAGATTCCGGATTATTTTGAGTCTGTTCTCTCCTTCGAGCAGGAAAAATCTAAAGCGGGGCTCTTTATGAGCAGTGACTGTGCCCTTTCGGTCATCGGCAGTGCCTGGACTTTGTGTCGGATACGGAGAACCATTATCTGATCGAAATCTTTGATGAGAAGATTGACGCGGTCAGTAACCTGACTATGGATGAAAAAATTGCTTATAAGGCCAGAAATGAGGCGGTGCTGACCGGCTATGTGTTCCCGGCATACCGTGAGCTGGCCACCGGGCTGGCGGAGCTTGAAGACACGGGCGTTAATGAGATGGGGCTGTATTATTATCCGGAAGGGTGTGCCTACTACGAATATCTGATAAAAAGCATGGTGGGGGACGACCGGCCGATTGAGGAAATTGAGGAGGAGATCAAGGCTCAGGTGGTGTCCGACTATGCCGCTATGCAGGAGCTTCTTGCGGAGCTGGCAGAAGATTCGGATGATGGGCAGATGCAGGATGGGGCAAGCGTATCGGATGAGGGAAGCTCAACTGCGGAGGAGCCGTCGTCAGGGACTGACGATTTCGCCGCTATGCAAGAGGAGCCGTCGTCAGGGACTGACGATTCCTCCGCCATGCAGGAAGAGTCGACGTCAGGGACAGACGATTCCGCCGCTATGCAGGAGGAGCTGGTATCGGGAACAGACGACCCTGCCGCCATGCTGGAGGACCTGCGGGGGAAAATTACCGCAGATTTTCCGCTCCTGCCAACCGTGTCCTATGAGGTCAAATATGTCCATGAGTCGCTGCAGGACTATTTAAGCCCGGCCTTCTATCTGACGCCGGCGATAGATGATTACACTGACAATGTGATTTACATCAATCCCACAAGCGGCTATTCCGGCCTGGATCTCTACACCACACTCGCCCATGAAGGCTATCCGGGACACCTGTACCAGTCGGTGTACTTTGCCTCGCAGTCGCCCGATCTGCTCCGGCTCCTTCTGGATGTCGGAGGCTATACAGAAGGGTGGGCGACCTATGTGGAGATGTATGCGTATTTGCTCTATGACGGCGACAGCGCGGAAGTGGCCGTCAGCCAACTGAACCGGTCCTTCACGCTGGGGATCGCGTCTCTGCTGGATATCGGGATCCATTACCGGGGATATACGCCCGGGGAGGTGACTGCGTTCCTCACCCGGCTTGGCTTTACAGAAAGCACGGCGGGCTCGCTTTATGACGCGATCCTGGAATCTCCGGCAAATTACCTGCAGTACTATGTCGGCTGCCTGAATTTCTGGTCTCTGCGTGACAGCCTTGAAGAGAGCGTGGACGGATTTTCCCTGAAGGAATTTCACAGGGTAGTCCTGGAGACCGGCCCCGTGCCTTTTGCAATTCTGAAAGAGCAGTGCCTGAAAAAGCTCACCTAGTCAGTAAGCTGCAGCTTTTTGATACAGCCGATTCCGATCGCTCCCGGCCCGATGTGGCAGGAAATGCTCAGTGAGAGAGGATCCATCAGGAGACGCCCTGCATGGGCAGGAAAAGCGTCTTCGATCTCCTTCTCCCAGGACTGCGCCTCATCGGTATAGGCGCCTGTATAGGCCATGCAGAGGATGAGTCCGTCATCGTTTTTAGAATCGCAGGCGCGGCCGGCCGTTTCACCTGCGCCAAAACGAGCGCGGCAGTCCTTTCGGATTGCGTCAAGCATCATTGTGCGCGCCGATTTTTTGGTTCGGGCGTTGGCGTAGGTATCCAGCTTGTCTCCCTGGATCTGAAGCACCGGTTTGATGCGCAGCAGAGTGCCGAGCGCCGCGACCGCCGGAGTAATCCGGCCGCCTTTTTTCAGATAATAAAGCGTATCCAACGAAATGTAGACGCTGCAGTCATACATGGTCGATAGCAGCTTTTCCCGGATCCGGGCGCCGTCCCATCCGGCCGCTGCCATCATCTGGGCGTCCAGGACGGCCTGCTTCTGCGTCACGGAGATTCGCTTGTTGTCTACCACGAAAACCCGGCCCCTGTAGCCCTACGCGAGCATCATCAGGGTCTCGCAGGTACTGCTTAAAGCGCTGGACATCGGGATATGTACGATCTCATCATACTCCTTCAATAAAGAATCCCACAGATCGGTAACATCGCCGACCGCCGGCGCCGAAGTCGAAATCTCGGAGCCTTCCGCCAGATGAGCGTAAAACTCTTCCTGTGTCAGGTTGATATCCTCGTAAAATAAAGTATCATTGATGTAAAAGGGCATCGGCAGCACGTTGACTCCCAGCTTTTTCGCCTGCGCCTGGGTAATGCCGCTGTTGCTGTCTGTCACAATCGCAATGTTTTTCATATAAAGCTGCTTTTCCTCCATGTTCTCCACCTGCGGAAAGGTTTTGGTATGTGTATGCACTTAGACTCCGGTACTATATTGTAAAGTATCATAACACGCGCGAGATAGAATCGCAATCTATAAAGACAGTATTTTTTCTTAAAATTTCAATGCCGGCCATACATAAAAAATTAATGCCCGGCAGACATAAAAATTCAATGCCTGGCAGACCTTGACAGATGATATGGTCTGTGCTAATTTAGATGCAGATTGCAAAACCCTGTGATGAAGAGAGTACGTATATAGCAGGATTACAGAGAGTCTCCATCTGGTGAGAGGGGATGTCGGATGATATGCGGAAGATGGCTTTTGAGGGGGACGGATGAATGGCCCGTGCGGCCTTAGTCCGTGACAGGTCCGCCTGTTATAGCGGTAATGAGGTTTGCGTCTGCGGACGCAGACGAACAGAAGTGGTACCACGGATTTTCCGTCTTCTGAGGCTGTGCAGAAGGCGGTTTTTTACTGTAAAAGCGACCGGAGCAATCGGCTTTTACACCGCAGCAGTGCGGCGAAAACCGCTGTATGAAAATTTTCGATTCCCACAGCCGTGTAAAGACTTCAATCATAAGGAGGCATATGGAGCATGAGCAAACCAAAGTATTACATGACAACCGCGATTGCCTACACATCGGGCAAGCCACACATCGGGAACACTTACGAGATTGTGCTTGCGGACAGCATCGCGCGGTTCCGCAGAGAACAGGGCTACGAGGTGTTTTTTCAGACGGGTACGGACGAGCATGGGCAGAAGATTGAGCTGAAGGCGGCGGAGGCCGGTGTGACGCCGAAGGAGTATGTGGACGGCGTGGCGGGAGAAATCCGGCGGATCTGGGATCTGATGAACACTTCCTACGATAAATTTATCCGCACGACGGATGCTGACCACGAGGCACAGGTGCAGAAGATTTTTAAAAAGCTCTACGAGCAGGGTGATATTTACAAGGGCTCATATGAAGGGATGTACTGTACGCCGTGTGAGTCGTTCTGGACGGAGTCACAGCTTAAGGATGGCAAATGTCCGGACTGCGGGCGACCCGTGAAGCCTGCGAAGGAGGAGGCCTACTTCTTTAAGATGAGCAAGTACGCGGACCGCCTGATTGACCATATCAATACGCATCCGGAGTTTATCCAGCCGGTGTCGCGCAAAAATGAGATGATGAATAACTTCCTCCTGCCGGGGCTGCAGGACCTGTGTGTGTCGAGGACTTCGTTCAAGTGGGGCATCCCCGTGAACTTTGATTCAAAGCATGTGGTCTATGTCTGGCTGGACGCGCTGACAAACTATATTACTGGCATCGGCTATGACGGCGACGGCGAGAGTACGGAGCAGTTTAAGGCATTCTGGCCCGCCGACCTGCATCTGATCGGGAAGGATATCATCCGCTTCCATACGATCTACTGGCCGATTTTCCTGATGGCACTGGATTTGCCCTTGCCAAAGCAGGTGTTCGGGCATCCGTGGCTGCTGCAGGGCGGCGAGAAGATGAGTAAGTCGAGAGGGAACATGCTCTATGCGGACGACCTTGTGGATGTATTCGGCGTGGACGCGGTGCGTTTCTTCGTGCTGCATGAGATGCCGTTTGACAATGACGGCGTGATTACCTGGGATCTGATGACCGAGCGCGTTAATTCCGAGCTGGCGAACACGCTGGGCAATCTGGTAAACCGGACCATTTCCATGTCCAACAAATATTTTGGCGGCGTGGTGGCAAAAACAGATGTGTGTGAGCCGGTGGATGACGACCTGAAGGCGACGGTACTTTCGGTTCCTGCCAAAGTTGTAAAAAAGATGGACGAGCTGCGTGTCGCGGATGCGATTACAGAGATTTTCACGTTGTTCAAGCGCTGCAATAAATATATTGATGAGACCATGCCGTGGGCGCTCGCGAAGGATGAGTCAAAAAAAGACCGCCTTTCGGAAGTACTTTACAATCTGGTCGAGAGCATCACGATCGGAGCGTCCCTGCTGGAATCCTTTATGCCGGAGACCTCCGTGCGGATCCTTGGGCAGCTGAACGCAGAAAAGCGCGCGCTTGACGAGATGGATCGTTTTGGACTGTATGAGTCCGGCACAAAGGTGACGGAAAAGCCGGAAATCCTGTTCGCAAGACTGGATCCAAAGGCAGTGCGCGCGAAGGCTGAGGAGATTCGCGCTGCTCAGATGGCAGAATTCGAGGCGGAGAACGCACGTGCCATGAAAAACAGTGCGGCAGCAGCGGACGGTACTGACAAAAACAGCGCGGCCGAAGCAGACGGTACTGACAAGAACAGTGCGGCAGCGGCGGACGGTACTGACAAAAACAGTGTAGCAGCAGCCGATGGCTGTGATAAAAACAGCGCTGCCAGGGCAGACAGCTGTGGCAAAAACAGCGCAGCAGCAGCGGATGGTACCGGCAAAAACAGCACCTCCGGGGTGGCTCAGAAGGCCTGTGTGGATTCTGGGCAGGAGATTTCGGTTACCCTCAAAGACGAGATCACGTATGAAGACTTTGAAAAGCTCCAGTTTGCGGTTGGAGAGATCATCGCGTGCGAAGAGGTGAAAAAATCAAGAAAGCTGCTCTGCTCGCAGGTAAAGATCGGGAACCAGGTGCGACAGATTCTCTCCGGTATCAAGGGAGCCTACACTCCCGAAGAGATGGTGGGCAAAAAAGTGATGGTTCTGCTGAATCTGAAACCGGCAAAGATGGCCGGCCTGATGTCTGAGGGGATGCTGATTTGTGCAGAGGATCCGGACGGAACACTCGCTTTAATGACCCCGGAGAAAGACATGCCGTCCGGCTCCGGGATCTGCTGAGATTTGGCATGCATCAGCAAAAGCATTAAAAAAACATAAAATGTAATCCTGCGTGGTTGACGAACGCAGGCGGCTGTGCTATCTTCGCTATAACATATTCTGACCATGTCTTTATCCGGAAGGTGTATGCGGCTTCCGCTGCGGAGCTTTCCGGATAAAATACGTGGGTTTGGGGAAGGAAGGATTTGTTGTGACAGAAGAGACGCCGTTGAAAGAGACGGAGGAAGAGTACAGACTGGGGATTGATGTCGGGTCTACAACGGTAAAAATAGTAGCGGTGGCTTTCGACCCGGACCCACAGGAAAAATCAGGAAATAATGCGCCGGGTGCGGAGCGGGTCATTTACTCCAGATATCTGCGGCACAATGCACGGCAGAGCCAGACCCTGCATCTGCTGCTGGAGGAATTGGAAGCCCTGTTCCCGGGCAGGAGATACCGTGCCGCTGTATGCGGTTCCGGCGGAAAGCCGATTGCCGCACAGCTGGGGATTCCTTTTATTCAGGAGGTTGTCGCGAATTCTGCCGCGGTCAGGAAGCTGTATCCGAATGTGAAAACAGCGATAGAACTGGGCGGACAGGACGCGAAGATTATCTTTTTTTACTATGACGAGACGCAGGGGAAGCTGATGACGTCGGATATGCGCATGAATGGGAGCTGTGCGGGAGGCACGGGCGCTTTTATCGACGAGGTGGCGACTCTTTTGCATGTCAAAACGGAGGATTTTAACGCGCTGGCAGAGAAGGGAAGCACGGAGTATGAGATATCCGGCAGATGCGGCGTGTTTGCGAAGACGGACATCCAGCCGCTTCTTATTTCGGGCGCCAGGAAGGAAGACATTGCACTCTCTTCGTTTCACGCGATTGCAAAACAGACCATTGGAGGACTGTCACAGGGGCTTGAGCTGAAAGCTCCTGTTATTTTTGAAGGCGGTCCGCTGACGTTTAACAAAAGGCTGGTTCGCGTGTTTCAGGAGCGGCTTGCCCTGTCCGATGAGGAAATTGTGGTTCCGGATCATCCGGAAACCATAGTGGCGTATGGGACGGCAGTCGCGATCGACCAGCTGTTTCCAGAGAAAAGTACCGTAGAAAATAATTCCCTGACTTTGCCGGAAATGCTCCGGAGACTGGATTCTGCCGCTTCGTCGGAGAAGAGCCGGGCGGAGGAGAGACATCCTTTCTTTGCATCGGCAGAAGAAAGAGAAGCGTTTACACGGAGGCATGATGGGGAAGTGCGGGATATCTGCGATCCCCGGCTCCCGGAACAAGAGGATATCGGCGAGAGTGCCATGAGCGCCGGATCGCGGGATGCCGTCGAGAGTGCCGCAGGCACCGGATCGCGGAGCGTCGCCGAGGACGATGTGAACTCCGGAAGGCGGGATAAGAGGGCGGATACTGGCAGGAATGAAAATATGCTGCGCGTATACATCGGGATTGACTCCGGGAGCACGACGTCCAAGCTTGTCCTTATGGATGAGGAAAATCGGGTGATCGACCGCTATTACGCGAATAATAACGGGGAGCCTTTGCAGGTTGTAAAAAGGGGACTCAATGGATTTCGAAACCGGTATGCTGACAGGGGAATCCGCCTGGAGGTTCTGGGCCTGGGGACGACCGGCTACGGTGAGAAAATGATGGCGAGGGCGTTTGGAGCGGATTATCACACGGTTGAGACGGTGGCTCATGCCTGCGGCTGTACGCTGTACTATCCGGAGACGACGTTTATTCTGGATATCGGCGGACAGGATATGAAAGCAATCTGGCTGAAGGACGGTGTGATTACAAACATCATGCTGAATGAGGCCTGTTCCTCCGGCTGCGGATCGTTCCTTGAAAATTTTGCGGTCAACCTGGGGATACCGGTGGAAGAGATCGCGGAGGCGGCATTTCGGTCAGAAAATCCGGCAAAGCTGGGGAGCCGCTGCACCGTATTTATGAACAGCACAATCATTACGGAACAGAGAGATGGAAAGAGCCCGGATGACATTATGGCCGGGCTGTGCCGTTCGATTATTGAAAATGTGTTTACAAAGGTGGTGCGGATTACGAATCCGGCGGATCTGGGAGAGCACATCGTGGTGCAGGGAGGAACCTTCCGGAACCGGGCGGTTCTGAAAGCACTGGAGGATTATCTCCAGAAAGAGGTAAAGCTGGCGCCCTACCCAGGTGAGATGGGAGCTATAGGGGCGGCGCTTTCGGCAAGGCAGTACCTGGAAGAGCATGGCTATGCGAACGGAACAGACAGTTCCTTCATAGGATTTGGCAGGGTAGCGGATTTCGCGTACACTACGCAGAGCGGAGTCATCTGCGAGGGCTGCGCGAACCACTGCAACCGTACGGTGGTGCAGTTTTCGACGGGCAGAAGATGGGTGACCGGAAACCGGTGCGAGAGAGGCGCGGAAGATGCCGGAACAGCACCGAAAGCTGCACAGAACGGAAACCAGAGAAAGCCACAGGGAGACAGGACGCCGGACTTATATGTGGAGCGGGAGAGAATGTTGTTTTCTGCGATGGAACCGACATCCATGCCGCGTCAGCCGGCGGATCGTCCAGTGGTTCCTTCATCCGAAACGAGGGACACCGGGCTGCCTTCCATAGTTTCGGATAAAAATGAGGCTGTTGGACTGCCGCGCGTCCTGGAATTCTGGGACAGCATGCCATTTTGGAGCACATTTTTCAGAAGCCTTGGGTATCGGACCGTATTTTCCCATGGCTCCTCCAGAAAGCTGTACGAGCAGGGGCTGAAATACGTGGCGTCGGATACAGTATGTTTCCCGGCGAAGCTCGTGCATGGCCATATTATGGACTTGCAAAAACAGGGCGTGGACAGGATTTTCTTCCCCTATATCATGCATATGCCGCCGGAGGGCGTGGATAAGCTCAGCCCATATATGTGTTCCGTGCTGCAGGGTTACCCGATGGTCGTGAAGAACTCGCAGAATCCCGGCGAAATTCCTGCTTCGCAAGCTGGAATATCTGGCACAGGAGAAAGCTTCAGAACATCGGTCGCAGACAAAAGTTCCGGAACATCTGCCGCAGACAAAAGAACCGGAATATCCGGCACAGGAGAAAAGGCCGCAACGTCAGCTGCAGCTGAAAACAGCGGACAGCCTGTGGGCAGGAAAGAGATAATATACGACACGCCGCTCTTCCACTGGTTTACGGAAAAGGACAGGAAAAAACAGATCTGCGCCTATGCGGTGGAGACGCTCGGCGTTACTTTGAAGCAGGCGGAAACGGCTTTCGTCGAGGGAGAGCAGGCACTGCGGACATTCCGGGAGAGGCTTGTCGCGCGGGGGCAGGAGATCCTGGACGATGTACACCGGAAGGGCGGCTATGCCGTCGTACTGGCGGGACGGCCTTATCATAACGATCCGTTCATTTGCCATGAGATTTATAAGCGTTTCGAGGAACAGGGTGTTCCGGTGCTGACTGTGGACTCGCTCCCGCATTTGAACGAGCAGGATCTCAGGAATACGGGGATAGAGATCACGAATAATTTTCATACCCGGATGCTGGAGGCGGCGATGGTGGCAGCGAAAGACCCCGCGCTGGAATATGTTCAGATCGTCAGCTTTGGCTGCGGGCACGACGCGATCCTTTCTGATGAGATTATCCGGATCCTGAGGGAGATGGGCGACAAGCCGCCGCTGATCCTGAAGGTGGATGAAAGCGATGCCACGGGTTCCCTTGGGATACGGATCCAGTCCTTTATCGAGACGATTGAGATCAAGAGAAGGAACTTAAGAAAGTGCGGCAGGACGTTCCGGGATCTGGAAAAAGAGATAAAGGATCTGCCTCAGCCCAGTCCGGTGAAATTCCGGAAGGCGGACAAGAAGAAACGGACACTGCTGATTCCGAACATTTCAAGGGAAGTATCCGTTCTGCTTACCGGCATCTGTGAGAAGGAGGGCTTTCTCGTGAAGTCCGTCCCAGTCGGCGGGATTGACGAGATCGCGCTGGGCAAAAAATATGTACATAATGACATCTGTTTCCCGGCGCAGATGGTCATCGGGGAACTGATCGGCGCGCTGCAGAAGGGCAATTACCGCCAGGACGAGGTGGCGGTGGGGATGGTGAAATTCCAGTGTGACTGCCGGATGTCCCACTATGCGGGGCTTTTGCGCAAAGGGCTGGACAAGGCAGGATTTGCGGGTGTCCCTATCGTGACGACGGACGCGAATGACACAAAGGACATGCATCCGGGGGTATTCCTTCTCGGAATCAGCGCGGTGCTGGAAGCCGTCTGGACATTTATGATGCTGGATGTCCTGGCAGACCAGGTCCGGAAGATCCGTCCTTATGAGAAAAACGCCGGAGAGACGGATCGTGTTTATGGGGAGTGTGTACAGCAGCTCGCAGAAGGGATCAAATCCGGGATCAGCCATACAAAAAAAGTGTTTTCCAGGTGCCTGGACAGGCTCGATGCGATTCCTTATGACCGCAGCGTCTTGAAACCGAGGGTATTTATCACGGGAGAGCTTCTGGTCACCTACCACCCGGGGTCCAATTTCCATATTGAGGAATATATGGAAGAGAATGGAATGGAGACGGTCTTTCCGCGCATTACCGACCAGCTGCGCAAAGATTTCCGCGCTTCCATCTGCGAAATCCGGGACTATAATGCCAACATCCCTCGTTACCCTTACGTGGTGGACGCGCTGTTTGACTATGTACAGAAGCAGGTGGAAAAAATCGCCGTAAGACATCCGCTTTACCGCAAAGCGCAGAACCCGAAAGAAATGTACCCGCTTGTCAGGGATATCATCCCGGAGACATTAAGCTGCGGAGAGGGCTGGCTGATGGCGGCGGAAATCGCCCATTACGCCGGAGAAGGGGTGAAATCCTTTATCATCCTGCAGCCGTTTGGCTGCCTTCCGAACCATGTCTGCGGCAGAGGCACGATCAAGAGCCTGAAAGAGCGGTATCCGGATATCACAATTCTGCCGCTGGATCTTGATCCGGACACCAGCTACGCCAATGTCGAAAACAGGCTGCAGATGTTGATTATGAATCATGAAAAAAATGCTTAAAGCAATCCGGTAAGTCCTCCGATTTATTGACATATGACATTTATGGTGGTATGATGAGCGAAGCAATCAACTCAATATTCTATGAGTCAGAAATCGGAGGAAGAGAGAATGAGAAACATTGTCGTGCTGGGCGGTGTCGCCGCCGGGACGAAAACGGCGGCAAAGCTGAAGAGAGAGTCTGGAAATGCTTCTGTTACGATCTACACAAAGGGAAAGGATATTTCCTATGCGGGCTGCGGGCTGCCCTATTATGTCGGCGGAGCGATTGAGGACCGCGCGGATCTGATCGTAAATACGCCGGAGAAATACACGGGACTTACCGGCGTTCAGGTAAGGACGGGCATGGAGGCGGTTTCGGTAAATCCGGAGGCGAAAACTGTGTCTTTCGCGAACGGCGAGACGGCGTCCTACGACAGCCTGGTGATCGCGGCCGGCGCAGTTCCGTTTGTCCCGAATGTGCCGGGCACATCGCTTGCGGGCGTCTTTACCATGCGTGAGCCGGATGATGCGATCGGGCTTCGAGACTATGTGGAGCAGAATTCCTGTAAAAGCGCGGTCGTGGTCGGAGCGGGCTTCATTGGGCTGGAAATCGCGGAGAACCTGATGGCAAAAGGCCTGAAGGTGACAGTAGTTGACATGGCGTCCCAGGTGCTGCCGAACCTGTTTGACCCGGAGATGGCACAGTATATCCGCCGCCAGCTCATGAACCGGGGCCTGCGGATCGTAACGGGAGCTGCGCTTACGGAGGTTTCAGGCCAGGCCAGGGCTTCCGGTATCCGCACGAGCGCCGGGAGCTTTGAAGGGGATGTTGTCGTCCTTGCCATCGGAATCCGCCCGGCTACCGCGTTCCTTGAAGGATCCGGCATCGAGAGGAACCGGGGGCTGATTGTTGTCGACGAATACCAGAGGACGAATCTGGACGATATCTACGCGGTCGGCGACTGCGCGCAGGTCTGTAACCGCCTTACGAAGAAACCGCAGTGGTCCGCGATGGGCTCCACCGCGAATATTACCGGAAGGCTGCTTGCGAAAAATCTCGGACATAATTCCAGCGCCGCATCTTACAGCGGCTGCCTTGGAACCGGGGTCGTAAAGCTTGCGTCCGATCTGAATGCGGGCCGTACCGGGCTGACCGAGGAGCAGACGAAAAACGCGGGTTATGAGGTAATCACAGCCACCTGCGTGACCGACGACAAGGCACATTATTACCCGGACGCCGCGACCTTTGTCACAAAGCTGGTCGCGGATAAAACGACGCACGCCCTTCTGGGAATTCAGGTGCTCGGCGCGGGAGCGGTCGACAAGATGGTGGACATCGCAGTGACAGGCATTGCCATGAACGCCCGGATCGAGGATTTTGACACGCTGGATTTCGCCTACGCGCCGCCGTTTTCCACCGCGATCCACCCATTTGTGCAGGCCTGCTACATATTGGAAAATAAACTTTCCGGCACATATGAGACATTTACTCCCGCCGAATATCTGGCCGGCCGCGCGAAAGGCTACCGGGTACTGGACGTAAGCCCGGCGCCGTCGATTCCGGGAGCTAAGTGGATCGACCTGGCCAGCGTGACCACACTGTCCGCGCACACGGAGTGTGCCTCATGCGCTGCAGACCCGGCAGCAGAGCAGGGTGCGAATGATGCGGAACCCACAGCCGACGCGAATATAGAATCGGATGCGGATGGCGCAGAACCTGCAGCGGGCGCGGATACAGAGCCGTATGCGAATGGCGCGGAATCCACAGTTGGCGCGGATGCAGAGCCGTGTGCGGATAGCGCGGAATCCACAGTTGGCGCGGATGCAGAGCCGTGTGCGGATAGCGCGGAATTCACAGCCAATGCAGATACAGATAAGGGAGTAAATGCAGGAGGCATCGATGCGCTCGACGGAATTCAGAAGGATGAGAAGCTGCTCCTGGTCTGCGCGAAGGGAAAACGCGCATATTTCCTGCAAAACCGCCTGAAAGCACTCGGCTATACCAACACCCGCGCATTGGAGGGTGGCCTGTTTGTAAACGACGTGAAGGTGGAGATAAAGGGGACGCTGCCTGCGGAGGAAATCAAGCGGGTCAAGGGTCTCGGCTGCCTTCAGGACAAACGCTACCCGGATGTTTTCAACGTCCGCGTCATTACCCGGAACGGCAGGATTACGGCGGAAGAACATCGCGCCATCGCGGAGGCGGCGGAAAAGTTCGGATCCGGGGCGATTACCATGACGACGCGCCTCACACTGGAAATCCAGGGTGTAAACTATCAGAATCTGCAGCCGCTGATGGATTATCTGAACGAAAGGGGTCTTTCCACCGGCGGAACCGGCTCGCTTGTCCGCCCGGTTGTCTCCTGCAAGGGGACGACCTGCCAGTATGGCCTGATCGATACCTTTGCACTCTCAGAGAAGCTTCACACTCGTTTTTATGAGGGATATCACAGCGTCACGCTTCCGCACAAGTTTAAAATCGCGGTCGGCGGCTGCCCGAACAATTGCGTAAAGCCGAACCTGAATGACCTGGGAATCGTTGGGCAGAGGGTGCCCACAGTAGACCATGCAAAATGCCACGGCTGCAAAAAGTGCCAGGTGGAACTGGCCTGCCCGATCAAAGCGGCACAGGTCATCGACGGAAAAATACAGATTCCTTCGGATACATGCAACAATTGCGGACGCTGCCTGGGCAAATGTCCATTCGGCGCACTGGAGTACCAGGACGGCTACCGCATCTATATCGGCGGTCGCTGGGGGAAAAAGACGGCGCACGGTATTCCTCTGACCAGAATCTTTACCACAGAAGAGGAGGTTCTGGACACGGTCGAGAAGGCGATTCTCCTGTTCCGGGATGAGGGAATCACCGGAGAGCGCTTTGCGGATACGGTGGCCAGGCTTGGATTTGACTATGTAAATGAAAAGCTTCTGAACAATGCGATCACACAGAGCGACCGGGAAATCATATTAAGAAAAACCGTAAAAGGCGGCGCGACATGCTGAGTGCAAGGAGGGGCTACCCCTCCTTGCATTTTTATGCACAGAGCCGGGCAAGGAGTTTTGCGGCTAAAGCCGCACCCGGCGCAGCGATAATGATGCTGCTCAAGAAATCACCCCTTTGTGACAGATTCCTGGATACGGAATTTTAAAGAAGCGGCAGATTCTTTTCCACCGGCATCCAGACCTCCACGCGCCTTTCTTTCCGCGGCATCCAATGGTACACCGCCAGCTCCGGCGCGCGCTTTATCTGCAATCCCATTTCAGGCATCCATTCCGTCAGAATCCAGGCTCTCTTGCCAATCAGGTTAAAAAATTCGCTGACGGAATTTCTCAGATCTTTTGTCTCAAAAACGACATACGTACTGCCAGGGATCACCAATGTCTCAAGCCCCAGGTTTTCCACAAAATCAACCCCGGTAAAATGAGTTTTAAAACCGGTCAGAACCAGTTCCCTTTTTTCTTCCAGACGGTAGTCCATTAAAGATCCTCCTTCGAGTGAAATGTTTAAAGAAAGCCGTGAGAACGATTTCAGCCTTCTGCCATTGAGTTTTGCCTCAGACGGGAGAATGCCATGAAATTTATAGAATGCTTTTGCGAAGCTGTCCGGACTCTCGTAACCATACTTTAAGGCCGCATCGATTACCTTACATTCGCCCTGCGCCAGCTCGGCGCCGGCCAGAGAAAGCCTTCTTTTCCTGATATATTCGCCCAAAGTGAAGCCGCACAGAAGCCCGAATGTCCGCTGGAAATGATATGAGGAAGAAAAGCCCTCCGCCGCAATGGAATCATAATCCAGTTCTTCCGTAATGTGAGCTTCAATATAATCGACCGTCTTTTGAATTCCCAAACTATAATCCCGGAAGAGCAGATCTGATAGAAGGAAAGTCGGGAATCTGGCAGCTTTAAACGTACTCATGTGCCTTCAGTGATGCACACAGGTACGGTTTTTGCATAAAACAATAGAGTGAATGCGGGGCAGTTCTTTTGCGCAGGGAGATATTCATGGAAGATCAGAAGCTTGACAATCTGCTGAATCTGGCGCTGGAGGCGTCGAATGAGGAACTGGAAAAATCAGAAGAGCTAGACGTCGGTTACAACCGGGAGGAAAGAACCTGGGAGGTGATCGTCCGATATAGCGGTACCTGGCAGGAGCTCCGCGCGGCACTTCCGGATCATCCGGATACATGGGATGCCGTGTTTCTTTCGGGCGGCTACGCAATTTTGACAGGCACCCGGGAACAGATCAGGGCGCTCGCGGCGATTCCGCAGATCGAATATATAGAAAAGCCCAGGCGCCTTTATTTTGGCGTTTCCATCGGGCGGTCGGTATCCTGCCTGTATCCGGTGCAGGCAGAGCCGCTCGAATTGTATGGGGAAGGCGTACTGGTGGCGGTGATTGATTCGGGCGTCGATTATTTTCACCCTGACTTTCGGAAGGAGGATGGGACAACACGCATCCGGGCACTCTGGGATCAGAGCGCTGTGCCGAATCCGGATGGGACGACTGCGGATGCCGGAGCTGAGATGAGAGCGGTGGTAGCATACGCAGGATCGGAAGAAGAAACCGAAGCTGTGGCGGCGGACGTCGGAGCGGCCCCTCTTGGCCACACCCCGGCGGGATTCACGCGCGGCGTGGAGTACACGCAGGAGGATCTCAACATGGCACTTGCGGCCGGCTCGCGCGAGGCGGGGCTGGAGCTTGTGCCGGAGCGCGACTTAAGCGGACACGGTACGGAGGTGCTTGGTGTCGCGGCAGGCAACGGACGTGCGTCCGGCAATCCCTACAGAGGCGTCGCCCCCAAAAGCGACCTCCTGGTCGTAAAGCTTGGCAGCCCGCGCCCGGATGGCTTTCCGAGCACAACCGAGCTGATGCAGGCATTGGAGTATGTCATGCGAAAAGCGGAGGAATTTGCGCAGCCGGTGGCAGTGAACCTGAGCTTCGGAAACGTCTACGGTTCCCATCGAGGGAATTCTCTCCTGGAAACCTACATCGACATGCTCTCGAAGCGGGGGCGCGCTGTGATCGTGGCCGGTACCGGAAACGAAGGAAATATGGGAGGACACATTTCCGGCAGGCTGTCAGAGGATCAGGAGATCATCGAATTCCTGATCAGCGATTTTGAAACCACCATGAATCTGCAGCTGTGGAAGAATTATGCGGATCGCTTTGAAATCACGGTCATCCACCCGAACGGCCGCTGCGCGGGTCCGTTTGCGGAGGAGATCGGAACCGCGCGGTACCGGCTGGGTACCACGGATTTGCTGGTATATTATGGCGAACCATCCCCCTGGCAGACGCAGCAGGAAATCTATATGGATTTCATCCCGGGGCAGGACTATATCGACAGTGGCATCTGGCAGATTGTACTGACGCCGCGGCGCATTGTCACGGGCGAATATTCGCTCTGGATGCCGGACGCGCGGGCAAGAAACAGCGGCACCCGTTTCTTAAACTCCACGCCGGATACGACGATGACCATTCCATCCTCCGCCTCTGGCGTCATCGCTGTCGGCGCGTACGACGCCAGGCTGGACGCCTGCGCATCCTTTTCCGGGCGCGGCTGGCCCGACACCAGATACCAGAACCGCCCCGACCTGGTCGCTCCTGGCGTGGACATCACGACCACCGCCGTGGGCGGAGGCTACGTGAGCGTCTCCGGCACCTCCTTTGCCGCCCCATTCGTAACCGGCGCGGCGGCACTTCTGATGGAATGGGGAATCCTCCGCAGAAACGATCCCTATCTTTTCGGCGAGAAGATAAAGGCCTGCCTCTGGCGCGGCGCACGCCAGCTGCCGGGATTTACCCGCTGGCCAAACAATCAGGCAGGCTACGGGGCACTGTGTGTGCGGGACAGCCTGCCGGGGTGAGAAATCTTCCTGTAAACTTAAACAATGAAATGGGATGCTGACAGAGCGATGGAAGCATTGCAGGTTCCATCTGAGGACCGTTCAACATATGCTGCATTCAATAAAAGCAAAAAAGGTATGGAAGCAGCCGCTTTTTCGTGATATATTAGGAAAAAGAGATTCTCAAAAGCAGGAAGGAGCAAAATATGTCAGCACAGGAGAAATTATATACAATAGATGACATTGAAGCCTTACCAGAAGGGAAGAGAGCAGAACTGATTGATGGCGTAATATATGATATCTCGGTGCCTGGTTCGACTCATCAGTTTATAATAAGTGGGCTGCATGACCAGATTAGCGCCTATATTGCATCAAAGGAGGGCAAATGCAGATTGCTGCTTTCTCCGTTTGCTGTTTTTTTGAACAAAGATGATTACAACTATGTCGAACCGGATCTGTCCGTGGTGTGCGACCCATCCAAAATATCAAACCGAGGGTGCGAAGGTGCGCCAGACTGGGTTATTGAAATTGTATCTCCGACCAGTCGCCCCAGAGATTATTTTAAAAAGATGTTTAAGTACAGTACAGCGGGAGTCCGCGAATATTGGATTATAGATCCTGAAAAGTTACTGTTCACAACCCGACCACGCACTTGCTGCGTGGTCAGGGGCAAAAGCGTAGAGGCTGCAAGCATCCGGCCCATCGCGAAGCGATTTTAATTGGCCGGATGCCGTTACAGATCACACCTGTAGAGGCAAAAACAACGTAAATTTGGTCAGGGTGTGACCTGTAACCCTGAAAAAGATCTGGTCACGGTTTATGATTTTAAAGGCGAAAACGGAGGCAGCTATACCATGTCGGATGTGGTTCCTGTCGGCATCTACAATGGAGACTTACGGATAGATTTCTCTGCGCTGAATATTTAACGGTAGATTTCATTCTGCCGCATCCGTGCCTGCCGCTATTGATACTTTGAAAACATGCGTGCGGAATTATTGCAGCTGTGTAAAACGCGATTGACTTACGCCCTGCATTTGCTTTTAACGGAAGTATTCGCCGGTATTAACCAATTAGCACTTCCTTTCCCTTAAACGCAAATCCATATTTGCGGATGTTTTCAGGCGGTATCCCCTCTGCAGTCAGCATGGCCGCGTATTTTTTATCTTCGACCTGCTGCAGAGCCCGCTGCACTGTGTCAGCCAGGGTACTCTCTTCCTCAGGGTCAAAGACTTTAAACTCAATAATAAATGACAGAGAATTCCCTTCTTTTGGCTCCAGAATGACGTCATAACGCCCGAGCCCACTTTCCCGGTTTGACTGGATGGAAAAACGGTCTGCCAGATCGACGATCAGTCCAAGGACAAACCCATGATAAAAGCGCTCCGGTTCACTCTCTTCGGACGGCTTTTTTCCTGTATCAAAAAAGCTGAATGTATTTAATGCGACACGGTTCATGTATACATTCATCGCCTTTTTGTCATTTTGCAGCAGAGCTTTCACAAAGTCGTTGTAATTGCTGTCATAGTCGGCAAACCAGCCGTGGATAAGGTCTTCAAACATGACCCGCACTTCCAGGTTGGTCAGTGAAAGCTCGTAGAAATTGCGCCCTTTTTGCCGGTCAAACTCTTTACGAACCACTTTCAGGTAGCCGCTGGCAAGGAAAAGGCTCCAGATGGCGCTTTCCTTTTCAGAAAGCTGGCTGTAGACAATCTGTTCATCAATCCGCGTGCTGATCGTGTTCCCGGAAAGCAGAGCTTCGAAAGAGATTTTGATATCCTTGCTGCCGGATCGGATCAGCGCGTTTGCCAGCGTATTGGAGCTAGTATTTGCCCAATAAGGCGCGAGCTGACCAGTGTCCAGAAAATTAAGGATAGACCACGGATTGTAAATATCCTTCTTTTGGCCGAATGAGAAACCATCGTACCAGTCTCTGACATCCTGTTTCCTGTCCGAATATCCATAGCTGTCAAGGGCGGCAAAAACCTCGGATTCCGTAAAGCCAAAACAATCAGCGTATTCGTCGGAGGTCGTAGTAATGACCTTGAGCGTGTTCAGGTCGGAAAAGATGGACTCTTTACTGATTCTTGTAATGCCGGTCAATATTGCACGCTCCATATAGGGGTTGTTCTTGAATGTCGCGTTAAACAGACTTCTGGTAAAAGAAGTCAGATCATCCCAGTATCCGTCCGTAAAGGCTTCCAGCATGGGAGTGTCATATTCGTCCAGAAGGATGATTACCTTCTGGTGATAATATTTATACAAATATCCAGATAAGCGGCGCAGCGAGATGGAGATTTCAGAATCCTCCATTTTTGGAGAAACTTTATAAAAATATTCTTTTTCCCGCTCGTTTAACAAATCGCCCTCCGTCAGGAAATCAAAGCGGTTGTATAAATCTACAATACTCTCGCATATTTTGTTTCGTACCTGCGGATAAGAACGCTCCTTGATGTCCGAAAAACTGAGAGAGATCACGGGATAGCAGCCTGTATGCCGCCTCATTTCTTCGGAGTTCCAGATTTCCAGGCCTTTGAATAAATCACTGTTTCCGCAGTCAACTGAAAAAAAACATTCTACCATGCTCATGGTCAGGGTTTTGCCAAAGCGCCGCGGTCTTGTGATCAGAGTGACATCGTCCAGCGACTGCCACCAGTCGGCGATAAACCGGGTCTTGTCAACATAAAAAGCATTCAGTCGCCGGAGCTTTTCAAAATCCTGAAGACCGATGGCAATTGATTTTCTCATAAAAGACCCTTCCTTTCGCGTGTTTCTTAAGCATTTGTTCCCTGCTCTGCAGGCATTTTAGCACAGAATAAGAACGGAGACAACAAAGAGAGCGAAATTTATGTGATTTTGTAAGCTGAGAAGGTCTTTTTGGGGCTTTCGTGAAGATGCCTGGAGCAGTATTATTGCGATACACCTTTTGTGAACATTGTGAAGAAACTATTGACAGACAGGCGTGCTTACATTATAATACAGAAAAATGTAAGCGCGCTTACATCCCGGGCGAAGATGACCAGATGAGTATCGTGATAATGCGCCCGGTATTTTTTTACCAGGACACTTTATTAAGGTAAAGTGCCACAGTGCAAGGGAGGGCCAATTGTTAAGATGTTAGTGAAGCCGGCTTTTGAACGCCTGGCGCCGGAGCGCAGGAAAAAACTGCTGGACACAGCGATTCTTCTGTACCTGGAGCAGCCGTATGATCAGATTACGATTCGTATGTTGGTGGATCGCCTGCAGATCAATATGAACACCTTTTACCGTTATTTTGAGTCGAAGGATGATCTGTTTTTGTATATTTACCGCAGTATTGTGTTCCGCCTGCTGCCGTTTTACGATGCGGACAGGCTGCTGGAAGGTTTCCAGGAGCTGCCGGAGGGCGTGCTCAGCGAGATAGAAGAACGATTTGCAGGTCTTGCTTCCATTCCGGATGATCTGATGCATCGGATGTATTTTGAAGTGAAGGAAGAGCTGGAGGCTGTTTATCGGAAGGCTTTGGAGCAGAAGAAGGAACGGGGACTGTTGTGGGAGGATGTGGATATTGATCTGCTTGCCTGCATGTATGTCACGACCGGTTATAATCTGCTGATGTACTGGAAGGAGAAAACACACGGACGGCCGATCAGCGATCCGCAGGGGAATGTGGATCCCGAATGGAAAAGGATGAAGGAATATTTTTATTACCATTTTTTTAACTATGGGATTTTGCGCAGGACGAAGGATGAGAATACGGACAGAGCAGGCTGAATCAGGGAGAGGCTGACTGTCTGCCGATACGCCTGCACCAGAGGAAAATCATACGGTGGCGGAGCCGTACGGGTGACTCTTCATCAGAGCCAGAGATGTGAGGAGGATAAGCATGGTAAAGTACATAACGAAGCGAATACTCATTATGATTCCGACAATTCTGTTCGTGATTTTTATTATTTTCTTTATTCTTCATTTTATGCCGAGCTCTCCGGGACGCATTATTCTGGGAATGAACGCGACTGAGGCAGAGGTGGAGGCTGTGAATGATCAGCTGGGCTATAACGATCCGATTCTTGTTCAGTATGTCAACTATATTAAAAATGCGCTGCAGCTGGATTTTGGCGATTCCTATCAATACTCTAAGCCTGTCTTCCGGGTTCTTCTGCCAAAGTTCCCTGTGACGCTGAAGCTGGCTCTGTTGTCGATGCTGGTCGCGTGCGTGATCGGGATTCCGATCGGCATAGTCTCTGCTGTGAAAAAATACTCTCTCGCTGATACGGCATCAACCGTCATCGCGATGCTTTTTTCGTCGATTCTGTCCTTCTTTTTCGGAGTGCTGATGATTCTGCTGTTTTCCCTGAAACTGAAATGGCTCCCATCGAACGGACTTGGGACCTGGAAAAATTATATAATGCCGGTGCTGACACTGGCGCTTCCGACGGCCGCGTATCTTTCGAGACTTACCCGCACAACGATGATTGATACGATGAAACAGGATTATGTGCGCACGGCGAAGGCGAAGGGCTGCCATCCGACACGGGTGATTTTCTGCCACGCCCTGCGCAATGCGATGATGCCGGTCGTGACGCAGATCGGCATGAGTCTCGCCGGACTTCTGGGAGGCGCGATCATCACGGAGCAGGTGTTTGGGCTTCCGGGCTTTGGGACGGTCTGCCTGACTGCGATCCAGAATAAGGACACACCCGTGATAATGGCTTCGGTAATTTTCCTTTCCGCGTTGTTCATGCTGGTGATTCTTCTGATGGACATTGTATACGCGTTTCTTGATCCGCGCGTGATGTACAAAACGGTGGAATGATCTGGTGCGGAAGATGCTTTTCGACGTCACCCGTGATCTGTGATCAGGAAGATGCTTTTCGACGTCACCCGTGATCTGTGATCAGGAATATAGTTTTCGACGTCACCTGTGGACTGTGATCAGGTGGTGCCGGATCAATGACTGATACCATGACAGACCCGAATGTACGAGGAGATATGAGGATGTTCAGAAAAAAAGAGAAAAGATGGGTGATGAAAACAGAAAAAGGACAGTGGGGCGAGATCTGGGCAAATTTTCGCAAAAACGGGCTGGCGATGGCGGCATTTTCTGTTTTGCTTCTGATCATCGCGGTTGCTCTTTTTGCCGATGTTGGGATGGATTATACTTCGAAGGCGCTTGGACAGAATGCCTATGAACGGCTCCTGGGACCGTCCGCTGCGCACTGGTTTGGAACGGATCAGTATGGGCGGGATTTGTTTGCGCGGGTTATCTATGGGGCACGGTATTCGCTGCTCTTTGGCGTAGGCTGTACCGGCGTCGCTTTGCTGCTTGGAAGTGTGATCGGAGCGGTGGCTGCCTATTATGGGGGAAAGCTGGACTCGATTTTGATGCGCCTGCTGGATGCGCTGATGTGCATTCCGTCCATGCTGCTGATCCTTCTTCTGGTGGCGGTTATGGGTTCCGGTCTTGTGAGTCTGACGGTCGCCATCACGATTACGAGTGTCCCGGGTTTTACGCGGATGACGCGGTCAGTGGTTCTTTCTGTAGTGCAGCAGGATTTTATCGAAGCAGCGCGTTCCTGCGGTACGAAGGATCGTAATATCATCCTCCACCATGTGATTCCAAATGCGGTCGGCCCGATTATTGTGAATGGGATGATGAATATTGCCGGTATTATTATGTCCGCGGCCGGAATGAGCTATATCGGGCTCGGAATTAATCCGCCGACGCCGGAGTGGGGAAGTATGCTCTCGGAGGCGACGCAGTTCATGCGGACGTCTCCTCATGTGGTGATTTTCCCGGGACTTGCGATAGTGATCACCTCGCTTTGCTTCAACCTTGTGGGAGACGGTCTGGCAGACGCGGTGGATCCGCGCCAGAGAGACTGATGCCATTGCAAGGGGCGCATATGCCGGGCCCGGCATTGCCTGTTTATTCCTGATGACGGGATGCAGCAAAAAAGGAAACCTGATGTGAAAGGGTTTATGAATTTCGTTAATTACAGGGAGCTTTCCCTGTAAAATATAAAATAAAAAGGAGAAAAGCCAATGAAAAAGACCAAAAAAGGAATCAGTCTGCTGATGTCACTTGCGATGGGAGCCTCTTTGCTCAGCCCGTTGTCCGCGGCTGCGGAAGAGTCGGATGATGTCTTGGTCGTCATTCCCTATGCCACCATTGAAACCGGTGATCCGTACGCTGCGTCAGGAAATGACATGTCGCTTATGTGTCAGGTATTTAATTATCTGTTTGAGTATGATGAGAATGGGGATCCGACGCCCTGCCTGGTGGATTATTATGAAATTTCAGAGGATGGGAAGACCTATACCATGTATCTGCGGCAGGACGTGACGTTCCACGACGGCTGCCAGTTCACGACAGACGATGTCATTTTTTCCTATGACACGATGGCAGCGACGAACCTTGGATCTACTTTGACAGGCGCGATCGGCTCTGTAACGAAGATAGACGACTACACGATTGAGATGGTAAAGGGAACCGCTTATGCCAGCGTTGAAAAATTCCTCTGCGGTTATCTGACGATTGTGGACAGCGAGGCATATGGTGCGGATCCGGATTCCTATATTACCAATCCGATCGGCACCGGCGCGTACATGGTGGATCATATGGACGAGACGACAGGTTATGTCTATCTGACCGCGAACGAAAATTACTTCCAGGGCGCTCCGGAGGTGAAAAACGTGGAAATCCATGTGCCGCTTGACTCTGCGGTAGCTCTTGTGGCTTTGCAGAATGGGGAAGCAGATTTTGCGTATCAGCTGAACAATTCGGATATTGAGATCGCGAAGGAAGACGACAGTCTTGTCGTTCAGGGTACAGAGGGCTGGTCTCAGCAGACGGTTCTCCTGATCGGCGAACCGTATAACAGCGATGAAAACCTCAGAAAAGCGATTTATTATGCGATCAACCGTGAGAATGCCGCTATCTTCAATGGGGAGATTGAAGTGAAGGCAGCGGAAAATATGTACGCAGATAAGCTGATGGGCGACTATGCCGGAACCGTGGACATGGAGGGCTATGACCCGGATAAGGCAGCGGAGTACCTGGCCGCGTCGAATTATGATGGTTCCACTCTTGAAATCAATGTCACCAGTGACAAGGAGCAGATCGCCGTTTCCATGCAGGCGGATCTGACAGCGCTCGGTATTTCCTGCCAGGTGAACCTGGTTGATGTGAACACGATTACGAATATGATGTACGACTGCACGCTTGGTATCACCGTTCTGGATTATGGTGTTGCTTATTCCAGCCCGGAGGAAATGATGAGCTATTTTGCCAGCACCGGATACTATGGCGAGCAGGGCATGGTGGCGACCAGCGAAGAGTTTGACGCCGCTGTAGCTGCGATGGCGGATATCTGGAATGATGAAGAGCGATTTGACGCGGCGGTTGAGGCACTTCAGGCCTTCAAGGATCTTGCGATCTATTTCCCGCTGTTTACGACAAGCTTTTACACGGTATCCAGTGCGGAGTATGACAATGTTCAGGCAGTCTGGGCCGCAACCTATTCGCCGTATTTATATCAGGTGACTTACGCTGAGTAATGAATAAATAGTTTTCCCGCGTGCCCGCAGATGTGCTTCTGCAGGTGCGCGGGCGTAAAGCAGGCAGGAAAGCGGACATGTACTTCACCGAAAACGGCAGGATTTACCGGCCGGGAGGCAGGGTGCTTAAGGAGTAAACAGATGGCGGAAGAATTAATGCGGCTGGAAAAGCTGGAGGTTACCATCCGTACAAAAAATGGAGAAATTCATCCGGTGGACGGAATTGACATGAGGATTCCCGAACGCAGTGTAGTAGGGCTGGTCGGAGAGTCCGGCTGCGGGAAAAGTATGACGGCGATGTCGATCATGGGACTGCTGCCCGCCTCCGGAAGAATATCAGGGGGCAGTATCGTCCTGGATGGGGAAGAAATCTCTCAGTACTCTGACAGGCAGATGCGCGAGCTGACCGGGAATAAAATGTCGATTATTTTCCAGGAGCCGATGACGAGCCTGAATCCCGTTGTGCGCGTGGGAAAACAGGTGGAGGAAGTGCTGAAGCTGCATACGAATCTGAAAAAGGCAGAGCGCAGGAGCAAAGTGATTGAGATGTTCCGGCTGGTCGGTATTCCGGAGCCAGAGGAGCGCTATCTTTCTTATCCGTTTCAGCTCTCCGGAGGGCTTCGCCAGAGGATTATGATCGCCATGGCGATGATCTGCAATCCGAAGCTTCTGATTGCGGATGAGCCGACGACCGCTCTCGATGTGACGATCGAGGCGCAGATTCTCCATCTGATGCGTACCCTGAGAGATGAGGCCGGGACGTCCATTCTGATGATTACACATAACCTGGGCGTGGTAGCGGAGCTGTGCGACTGGGTGTATGTCATGTATATGGGGCAGATCGTGGAGAGCACGGACACGCTCAGTATTTTTGATGAGCCGCTGCACCCCTATACACGCGGCCTGATCCGTTCCGTCCCGAAGATTCAGCGGGAGCAGGAGCCTTTGCAGAATATTCCCGGGATGGTGCCGAATATGACTGATGTGCCAAAGGGCTGCCGCTTCTGTCCGCGCTGCAGCTGCGCGATGGAGCTCTGCGAAAAGGAGCAGCCGCAGCTTTATCGCTATTCCGATCATCATCAGGTCCGCTGTTTCCTTTATGAGAAGGCAGGTACCGATGGCGCTGACAGTCCAAAGGCTCAGGCGGGGAGTGAAGGCGGGAAATCCGAAGCGGGGCATGAAGGAGGACCGAAATGAGCATTGAGCAAAATGCGACGCTGCTGGAAGCAGCTCATCTGACAAAGGAATTTCGTACCGCGCATGGGGTAGTGCATGCGGTATCGGATGTCAGCCTGACGATCCAGAGAGGCGAAACGCTTGCGCTTGTGGGGGAATCCGGCTGCGGCAAATCAACGCTGGGGCGGCTGCTGCTGCGCCTGATTGAGCCGACCTCCGGTACTGTGGTCATGGATGGGACAGAGGTCACTGCGCTCAAACGGGAAGAGCTGCGGAAATTCCGCAGGAAAATGCAGCTCATCTTTCAGGATCCGTATTCTTCTATCGACCCGCGTATGACGATCCGGAAAATCATCGCGGAGCCGCTGAAGGCATTTTCCGTGCCAAAAAAAGAGCAGGAGGCCATCATTCTCGATCTGGTGGAGAAGACCGGCATTCGTCCGGAATATCTGGAACGCTATCCGCATCAGTTTTCCGGAGGGCAGAGACAGCGTGTCGGCATTGCGAGGGCGCTGGCGCTCAATCCGGAGCTCGTCGTATGTGATGAACCGGTATCCGCGCTTGATGTGTCGATTCAGGCGCAGACACTGAATCTGCTGCACGACCTGCAGCAGAAGATGGGACTGACATACCTGTTCATTTCACATGACCTGGCAGTGGTGAATTATATTTCCGACCGCGTTTGCGTGATGTTTCTCGGAAAAATCTGTGAGCTTGGCCCGAAAGAACAGATTTATTTTCATCCGCGGCATCCTTATACGAAGTTTCTGCTGAGCGCTACGCCGGAACCAGATCCGAGGAAACGCAAGGAAGACCAGGACCTTCTGATGGGAGACCTGCCAAGTCCTGTAAACCCGCCGAGCGGATGCCGGTTTCGGACGCGGTGTCCCTATGCGAGGGAGCTCTGTGCCGCCGAGGAGCCCGGGCTGCGGGAGGTAGACGGCAGGCAGTGTGCATGTCATTTTCCGCTGGTGTGAGCAAATCTTTGTGTATCATTGATTGGCCGAAGCATCGAGCATCCATTTATGAAGCTCGAACTGTTTCAGCCAGTACTGTATGGATACGACAGAACAGGAGGAGAGAAGAATGGGGAAATCTTACCCATATGCGAAAACGGTAGATAGTCGGGATGATTATTTCGGAACGGTGGTGGAGGATCCATACCGCTGGCTGGAAGACGCGAAAAATCCGGAGGTACTGGATTTTGTGAGCAGGGAAAATGCTTACACATCGGCCTGGTTCGAAGAAGCCGGAGCAAAATACGGCATGAGTATCAATGATTTTACGGAAAAGCAGAGAAAAGCTTCTGATACTTTTTTTATCAGGGGCTCACGAAGTGCCCGGATGGCTATTACGCGGTCATGGAGCATCAGGGAAACTATTCCTTTGTAAAGACCGGTCAGGCGTTCCAGAATACAGAGGTGGTCCTGGACCGCGCGATTCTTGGCGGAGCGATGAATATCTATGAGGCGGTCTGCAGCCCGGTAAATCCGGATCTGTTTGCGGTATTTGTATTGAAGGACGGCGCTCCGAGACCTTCCGTACTGATTTATGATGTTAGTGCAGATGAGACCTTGTGCTGCCTGGATCTGTGTTTCAGCTTCTGCTGGTCCGAAGATGGGAAAAAGCTGATTTATTCGGATGCGATCCTTGACAGGGAAAACAGCCGGAACATCAACCGCATCTGCCTGTATGATCTGGATACCCGGAAGACCGGGATCGTCTATCAGTACGAGCAGAATGCTGTCTACATCGAGGTCACGCCCGGGCCGGATAATGGTATTTTCGCACAGGTGCTGCTGACCTACGGAGATGAGCTTCTCGTCTATATCGATGCGGAGAATACCTGCACAGTCCTTACCCGCGGGAAGGGCGTCTGCAGCTATATCGGAGAAACTGGCGGAATGTGCTATTTTCTGACGGACATGGATGCGCCGTTCTGCCGTCTGATCCGTGTCCGCGAGACTTCTCTGTACACACCTCTGGCAGTGGAGGAGGCGTCAGAAACAGTCATTCCGGAGCGGGATGCCCTGCTCAATGCCTGTGCCGTTGCAGGCGGAAAGCTTTTTGCTGCCTATCAGAAGGACGCGGTTTCAAGCCTGCAGTATTTTGACTGTGATGGAAGACTGCTTGGAGAGGCAGAGCTGCCCGATGCCTACGGCAATATCTATGCGCGCAGACGGATGACTGCGCGGGGAAATATCCTCTATCTGCAATTTGAGAGCTTTTTGCATCCGAAGAGTATGCTGGCACTGGACGTTGAGACCCTGGAGCTTTGTACCATATACCAGGAAAAGGAACCGGAACCTGTCGATGAATTTGAGGTGCGGCAGCAGTTTATCACCGCGCGGGACGGTACCAGGATCCTTGCCTATCTGGTGCTTCCGAAAAAGGGAATGCTCCCGGAGTGCATGCCGGCGTTGCTGTACGGCTACGGCGGATATGCGTTCAGCAATGAGCCGTCATACCAGAACATGGTGACCGGCATCAATATCCCGGACTGGGTCCGTCAGGGCCGCATGTACGTGCACTGCGTGATCCGCGGCGGCAGCGAGTATGGCGCGAAGTGGCATGAGGCAGGGATGCTGACCAACAAAAAGCATGTCTTTGAGGATTTTATTGATATTGCCAGGTGACTCGTTGATACAGGGTGGACCACCGCGAAACAGATCACTGCGACAGGACTGAGCAACGGCGGCCTGCTGATGACCGCAATTTCGACGATGCGCCCCGATTTATTCGGAACCGTAATCGCCTCTGTCCCGCATACGGATATGCTCCGCTTCTGCGTCGATGACCGGGGCCCGATGTATATTACTGAATATGGGAACCCGATGGACGAGGAACAGTTCCCCTATCTGTATTCCTATTCCCCTTATCACAACATTCAGAAGGGGACGGTTTATCCGGCGATGTACGTCCAGACCGGGGAGTGCGACAACAATGTGCCTCCTTACCATGGGAAAAAATTTGCCGCCAGACTGCAGAAAGAAGCTTCTGATCAGAATCCTGTTCTCCTGCGAGTCCTGCCCGAGGGCAGCCACGACCGCGGCAGCGGCGAGTACTACTACCGCACAACGGCGGAGATGCAGATGTTTATTGAAATAAACCTGAAACGACAGGCATTCACCACCTGATGGCAGGTTTCAGATTTTAGCCAGCGAAGCATTTTTATAATCCTCGTCCCCGGTCACTTCCCTGATGACTTTGATCTGCGCAGGGAACGTAATCGTGGCGTTTTCATCGCTGAGCTCAATCTCTGCGATGGCCTTGTCGCTCCAGAAGGGATAGACGTCGATTTCAAAGTACTGACCCAGATAAGTCAGGCAGTACCGGGTCTTGCGAATCTGCCGCCTGGTTGCGTCGGCGTCCATCAGGAGCGAGAGATATTCCTTCTGAGAAAGCCGCTGCTCGATCTCCACCCGTTTGATGCCGGATATGGTTTTCTTAGTAGTCTTAAAGTAGATGTAGTTGCCGCCGATGCCCCTTTGACGGACCCGGACTTCTTCATCATCGTCAGACTTCAGATAAGTCTGAATGATCTCTATGCGCTGGCAGTAGGGATCGCCCTCCAGCCAGGTGATGTCCGGGTATTCGATGAGATATTTGCGCTCGATCTCCAGAGGCTCCGGCTCCCCAAGGAAGGAAGAAATCTCCGCGATCAGGCGGCGCATTTTATTTTCAAAATCTGTGCAGTTATCAATCACCCGCAGATGAGGATGCCCGGTCCAGGCGGAGAGCAGCCTGTCATCCATGGCCGCGGCTTCCTCCACTGTTTCCGTGCGTGCGGAATTATTTGCGGTCGTGTAAAACTCGACGGCACCCTTCGCCGCAGTGACCAGATGGAACACTGCGTCATAATTGTCCCGGAGCTCTACCTCATTCATGTCAAGGGAAGAAAGAATATCTTCAAAATCCTGGTCACTCATGTATGCCTTGTTGTCCAGCGCTCCGCGGTCGCAGACAATCAGAACCCGGTCAGCAGACATCGTCGCCGCAGCCAGGCAGAAGATTTTTTCTTTTTCTATCTGCAGCTGCATCTGGCATTTCTGATAGTCCATATTTGTACCACAGGTCCAGGGAGTCACTCCGCCGGTCATTAGCTCCGTAGCAGTCTCCGGGACGAACAGCACGGCGTAGCCCATCTGCATGAACGCATTCTGTATCCAGCTCATCGCCGTGGATTTGCCCGCGCAGGGGCCTCCTGTAATAACTATTTTAGTGATTTCCGGGGTTTTGCGTTTCTGATCCTTCATTTGTTTTCTCCTCCCTCAGTTCCTGACATGCTTGTTT
>Ga0192263_1033_pt2 | contig 44119 bp, 40 predicted proteins | sample Koala_Koa23_I3_FD_131257 | JGI IMG/M metagenome (GOLD analysis project Ga0192263, IMG submission 131257) | Enriched cells from koala feces incubated with labeled cellulose particles, San Francisco Zoo, California, United States - Koala_Koa2-3_I3 ... | reverse complement strand
TGCTGAATCAGAAGATTCACTTCCGTAACTTTTTCCGTACAGTAGCCTTTTTCCCCTATGTAGCGTCCCTCGTAGCGGTGGCCGCTGTCTGGAATATGATTTTCAGCCCGAGCATGGGTCCGGTGAACATGATTCTCTCCAGCCTCGGCGTGAAGAACCTTCCGCGTTGGGCGGCTGGTAAGGAGACGGCCATGCTTACGGTCGTCCTGTTTTCTGTCTGGAAAAACATGGGTTATTATATGGTGATTTTCCTTGCCGGTCTGCAGGGCACCAGTCCTCAGCTCGAAGAGGCCGCCACACTTGACGGCGCGACTCGCTGGCAGGTGTTCTGGCATGTGGTGCTGCCGCCATCGGGATCAGAGTAAAGACCGCGAACCCGATAAAATTCGGCGCAATAAAAGAGTAGGCGATCAGATTCGTCCGTGTCTGCTTCTTCATCACGCGCTTCTGCCCGGCCGGCTGTACCGCTTGACTTGCCATAGAGGAAGCCCCCTTTCTCTTATCGAAAGAACGATGCCTGTTTTGCAGACACCAATGAAGCAGGGACATGCCCTGCATATCTTAAGAACGAGGCGGGCTACTGCCCGCCCCGCTTCATTTTTTTTCGATTCATTTTTTATAGCAGATAACGATCGCATCTCATTTCCCGCCAGGGGACTGCAGATGCTCCTCCTCTCAGATCTCTCTGACCAACATTATTCAGCCTCAGCCAGAAGTGCCTGTACCTGCTCGTTCATATTAGCGATACCTTCTTCGATCGTCTCCGCGCCGGTCATGATCGCGTCATGCTCGGTATTGAGGATGGTCTCGATCTCGGAAGCCTGATCCGAAAGCGGCATCTCCAGATATACAGCTACCGTATTCAGAGCCTCTACAGAAGCCTCGTCATCCGGGAAGCCGTCTGTAGCCGCGATGATCTCGTTGATGTTGTCGTTGCTGACTGCCGGGAATGTGCCGGTGTTTGCGATGATTTCAGCGCCTTCATCGGATACGCACCAGTTGATGAAATCAATCGCCGCTTCTTTGTTCTCAGAGTAAGCATTCACTGCCAGAGAGGTAACCGTGCCGAGGGTCGTACCAGCCTCAACGCCTTCCGGATGCGGATACTTCACGATGCCCCAGTTGATCTCTTCTACGCCATTCGACTCAGCCTCTGCGTTGTAGGTCTGCAGGGTCGCGATGAACCAGCTGCCCATGTTGCACATAGCCGCCTGGCCGTTCTCAAACGCTGCGGAATAGTGCAGACCGGAGGTCTTCAGCTCGCCGTAATCCATAACTACGCCGTCTTCCTGCTCTGCAAGAACCATCTCATAGATCGGCTCAAGGAAATCATAGGTGCCGTCGATGATGGTGTGCTCGCCGTCCAGGATCCCGAACAGGGTCACGTCTGAACGCCATGTATGATAATGGTTGCCATATACCTTCTCAGAGCCTTCGCCGCTGGTCATCTCACGCATCAGGGCGTCGAACTCTTCGAGTGTCATATCATTGGTCGGATAGTCCACGCCTGCCGCGTCAAACAGATCCTTGTTGTAGAATACTACCCAGAAATCGGAGCGGAACGGAACCGCATAGAAATTGCCGTCGCTCGCGGTCAGCTGCTCGATCACGCCGTTGAAGTCAGCGGTGTCGCGGTCCAGGTTGTCATTCATCGGCTCCAGCATCTCCAGGTTGATCAGGTTGGAATAGCCCGGGATATCCTTAATAGAAAGAACGTCTAGCTCGCCATTGCCGCCCGCAATCTGGGTCGCCAGCTGAGTCATGTAATCGGTGGAGCCAAGGTCGACCATGTTGATCGTCACGTTCTCATGGCTCGCCATGTAGCCTTCTGCCATCGCTGACCAGTATGCCGTGCTCTCTACGTCCCATACCGCCCAGTTCAGGGTGACTTCCTCGTCGCTCGCGCCAGCGGTCATGCCGCCGCACAGAGACAGGCACATCGTCGCTGCCAGTGCTGCTGCTAAAAGTTTTCTTTTCATATTGCTTTTCCTCCTTTTTATGGTTTCATGGAACAGAATCCTGCCCTGCAGGATCCCTGTGCCGGTGTACGGTAGAAATGCCTTCCTTCCCTGCATCGGCACACCTTTTCCCTGATAGAAGCAAAAACTCCCATCAGGACAAAATCCACAACGATCTCCGGTGCAACCCCCGGACATCTTTAGCATTGTAGCACAACTTTTTAAATAAATAAAGGGGTAATTTATTATTTTTGTAGATTTTTTACAAATTTTTTTCGAAACTATACACATTTCAAAGAATTGTTCATCTTTTCTTACGTTTTTATTGTTCTTTCATTTGACAGAATAAAAATCCATTACTATAATGTGAATAAGTCAGTGACAGAGTCGAAAATCTGCGAAGCAGCGACTGATGTGCGGGGCACATCCGGATTCTACATAATAAAAGATAAAAGACAGGACAATCATATGAATCTTTTTGGCAACGGCTTTTTCAATTCAGCCCCGGAGCATGACCGGCCTCCCAAAACCGGCGTGGCTCTTTATTTTCAGGTGTTCTGGGATCATCTGGGCAAAAACCTGCTCATGAACGTGGTCTGTTTTGCCGCATTTCTTCCCATGATGCTGGGAGTCAGCCTCGGGCTCGTGTATGAGAATTTCTGGCTGAGTCTTTTCTTCGGGCTCATCGGCGGCGCCATTGCGATCCCGTTCTGGTGTTCTTTTTTACGGCAAAGCTTTCATTATTTTCGTCCCACCCACAATTCCTGGTTTTCCGAATGGAAGAGTGCGTTTTCCTCCGTCTGGAAGCACGCAGCCATACAGGGCGCCTTCTGGGGGCTTCTTCTTTCCGCCCTGCTTTTCGTGGGACAGTTTTTCCTGAATATCATGGAGGAAGGCATGCTGCCCGCACCGATCGTGTGGATCATCCTTGCCCTGGATTTTTTTCTTTTCTCCCTGGTGTCCGTCGCCTTAGGCACACCGCTTTGCTTCGATGTACACCCATTTTTCGGGCAGCTTGCCAGTGCAGCCACATTTCTGAAAACGCATCCGGGGCGTCTGTTTAGCTCCACGCTGGTATTCCTCATCTGGTATGCATTCTGGCTCTCAATGTTCCCGGTCAGCGTCCCCTTCGCAGTGCTGTTCGCATTCTGGCCGGTACTTCTGCTGACCGCCTAGCTCCACAAACCGATTCTGGATGAGCAGGAGGAATATGCGGCACAAGAAGCGTCCACAGCAGCGCAGGACGCCTATGCGCCACGGGGAGACTCCGCAGCAGTGCAGGAAGCCTATGCACCGCGGGAAGATTCCGCAGCAGCGCAGAACGCCTATCCGCAGCGAAAAGAGTCCGCAGCCGCTGGTACCCGGACAAAACCACAAAGCACGCAGGTCAGAGATTCGGAAATTGCTTACTCTGAGGGCGCTTGGCGCCGCCCTGATAATGTTCCACTCACCCTGGGCGAACGGTTTGAAATCACGATGCGCCGTTTCTGGCCTCTCGTGGTCGGTGTCCTTGTCGTCCTAAGCCTGGGGCTTGGCGCACTTCGTACCATCCTCTCCCTGCGGGAGGCAGATCTTTCTATCGCCCTTGTCCACAGCGACTCGCTCCCGGATAACGTCAAAAGCGCTCTGGAGAAATCCCTGGGCGAGCTGGTCGGCGATGTAAACGGCGACGGGACCGTCTATATAGAAATCAACGATTATGAGGTGGTCTTTGACGGCAGCGCGGCGGATTCCGACATGCAGACCGCCGGGATGACCCTTCTGGTCACCGACCTGTCACAGTCCATCAGCAGCATCTACATTGTAGAGGACGCGGGCGGATTCCTCGCTCTCTACGAGGATCAGGTCGATGCCTCTGACATCCATTTCTGGGCGGATTATCCGATACTCGCCGCTCTCGAAGCCGGCACCTATTCCCTGGTCGAGGATCTCTCGGTGGATCACACCGGGCAGGAATTACTTGCCGGGTACGCAGTTTTTCCTGCTGATGACTGCGAGGACGAGATTCTGGAGCTTCTGCTGACGGAATGACTATAATAAATCCGCTATACAGATATACAATCCCGGGAATACTGACATCGGAATCTGATCCTTAAAAGTGTACTGACCTGAGTGTTCATCCCTTTCAAAACCATATACCGTCACAGTTTTCGTAGCAGGATTCACAATCCAGTATTCCCGCACTCCCGCAGTGCGATACTTGAACAGTTTAATCTGATAATCCATACGCTGACTGCCCGGAGATACCACCTCTATAATAACGTCCGGAGCTCCCTTACAGCCTTTTTCCGTAATCTTGTCCCGCGAACAGATGACACTGATGTCAGGCTCTACATAAGTTCTGTCATCCGCATTCAGATTTACCGCAAAGGGAGCCGGCAGGACTTCACAGGAACCGGCATTTTTGCGGATATGGTCTCTGATGGTGGCAGACAGCTCCATGACAAGCTTCTGGTGAATATATCCCGGCGGAGCCATATCATAAAGCTGACCTTCTATCAACTCCGCACGCTGACCATCCGGTAAATTCCAGTAATCTTCCGAAGTATAGTTGCATTCCTTTGCTAATGGCATAAAGCTTCCTCCCAACCGATGATTTTCACTCCCATCTCTTCTGTTCACCGTTTATTTAACATTCTAAGAATAACACAGATCCGCCAACAATACCACCAGGAAAATACAAAACAACTGGAAATCGCACAGAACATTCCGGTTTGCGCAGTAAACCGAGGACGATACCAATTATAAATGCAGGGTTTTCATTCGTTAGGTACCTTGAAAATTTATTTGTTAGGTACCTTGACATTCGTATCTGTCTCTGTTAGAATGCTCACGGTACCTAAAACCGTTTCCCTTTTTATAAAAACGGCGCAAGTCGTTTACGGAGATTTTTCATGAATATCGAATATCAAAAAGACATTTCCGGCGAAAATTCCCCCGACAAGAATGTTTCCGGTGTGAATATCTCCGGAAAGAATACTTCCTGTGAGAATGCTTCCGGCGAGAATACTTCCTGTGAGAACGCTTCCGGCGAGGATGCTTCCGATAAGGTCCTTTCCGTTGAAGAGCAGACCCGGCTGGACACCCTTTCAGATCTGATGAATTACACCTGCCACTTTGTCCACCATTATTCCGGGCGCCGCGGCCAGGGGAAAATCCTCGGGCTGCTCTCCCGCCAGGGGCCGATGACACAGCATGACCTGCAGAGCCAGCTCTGCATTCAGTCAGGCAGTGTGAGCGAGATCCTCACCAAGCTGGAGAATGCCGGCTTTATTACCCGCACAAGGGATGCGGCGGACCGGCGCAGGTGCATTATCGCCATCACGGACGCCGGGCGGAAGGATCTGGAAGAGCACGACCTGATGCGCCGCAGAATGCAGGGACAGCTCTACCGTGATCTGGAGGATAAAGAACAGGAAGAGCTGATCCGCATCCTGCGCAAGCTGCATCAGAGCTGGAAGGATTTGCCGCCTGCACAGGGACATTGCCGAAAGCCGCGGAATACAGGCAGTCATCCGGATCATTCAGCTAAAGCGGTATCGCCGGAAGCCCCGATTCAAAGGAACGATGCAAAGGAGGCACTGACGCCATGAACCTGATTTTACGCTATATGAAGCCTCATGTGAGGCGAATCACCGGCGGTTTGATGCTGAAGCTGTTCGGCACTCTTTCGGAATTGTTGATTCCCTATATTCTTGAATATATGATCGACCAGATCGTGCCGCTCGGGGATGTCACACGGGTACTGTTCTGGGGTATGCTGATGATCCTTGGCGCGCTCATCACACGGACATTCAACGTGAAAGCCAACCGCCTCGCGGTCGCAGTGGCCGCCGACTCGATCTGCAAACTGCGCCATGATATGTTTCAGAAGACAATCAATCTCTCCGGCTCACAGTTTGACAAATTCGGGCTGCCGACTCTGACTTCCCGGATGACCTCAGACTCCTACAACGTCCAGGATTTCATGGTCTCTCTCCAGTCGATGGGCATCCGCTCTCCGATCACACTCATCGGCGGCATCATCATCACAATGATCATGGATCCGGTACTTTCCGGAATTCTCTGTGTGCTGGTCCCGATCCTGGGTGTGGTGATTTATCTTGTCACCCGTCATGGGATACCGCTCTACGACAAGGTACAGACCAGCCTGGACCGGGTCATCCGTGTGATGCGTGAAAATATCACCGGCATCCGGGTTGTCAAGGCACTGTCCAAGGAGCAGTATGAGAAAAAACGTTTTCAGGAGGCAAACAGCCATCTCACGAATGACGATATCCGCGCGAGTATCACAATGGCCACACCCAGCCCCCTGATGCAGCTGACGCTCAACATCGGCCTGACGCTGGTTGTCATCGTCGGAGCCCGCCGCGTCAACAACGGGGTCATCCAGCCCGGAGTCATTCTGGCGTTCCTGACATATTTTAATATGATTCTGCAAAGCGTCATGGGTCTGAACCGGATTTTTATGATGGCGTCCAAGGCTGTCGCGTCAGCGGACCGTATTGATCTGATTCTGCAGGTGCCGGATGACCAGCCGGTTCTCCCGGTGGATGGGCACGAGATCGAGACTGACGCGCACATCGTGTTTGACCATGTATTTTTCAGCTACCACAAGACCGGCGAGCAGTGCCTCTCGGACATTGACCTGTCCCTGAAGCAGGGCGAGTCTCTGGGCATCATCGGCGCAACCGGCAGCGGAAAGACCTCGATCGTCAATCTGCTGATGCGCTTTTATGACTGTGACAGAGGCGGTATTTACATCCACGGAAAAGACGTCCGCACCTATAGCAAGGACGAGCTGCGCGAAATGTTTGGCGTCGTCTTCCAGAATGACACGATTTTCAATGATACGCTTTTTGAAAATATTTCCTTCGGCCGGCACTTAACTGATTTCCAGGTGCGCCGCGCCGCACAGGCGGCAAACATCTCGGACTTTATCGACGGCCTGGACGAGGCCTACCAGTACAAGGCCGATATCAAGGGAGCAAATTTAAGCGGCGGTCAGAAGCAGCGGACGCTGATCGCGCGTGCAATCGCCGACCACCCGCAGATCCTGATCCTGGACGACTCTTCGAGTGCACTGGATTACAAGACAGACGCTGCCCTGCGCAAGGCGATTCAGTCGGATTACAGCAGCTCGACGATGATCATGATCGCGCAGAGAGTCAGCTCGATCATGGCGCTCGACCACATTCTGGTACTGGAAAACGGCAAGATGATCGGCTATGGCACGCACAAAGAACTCTTGAAAAGCTGCCCCGTCTACCTGGATATTTACCAGTCACAGATGGGCGAGATCGCATAAGGGGGTGAGCTGATTATGGGCAAATATCAGGCAAGAAAAAATGATCCTGCCGGACAGGCTTCGAAATCCCGGTCAAACGGCGGCTCCAGGTCTGACAGCGCTTCAAAGCCCAAAGACCGTAAGGGTACGCTGCTCCGGCTGATACGCTATTCGGCAAATTACAAATATATCATGATTTTCGCATTGTTCCTCTGTCTCATCAGCAATGTGATGGCACTGACCGGCCCTGTTCTCGCCGGAAGGGCGATCGCCGAAGCAGAAGCCGGGGCAGGACAGGTCAATTTCGAGCGGGTATTTTATTACGCGAGGCTCATGCTGATCTTCTATGTGGCTTCCTCCCTGATCACACTGGTCATCAATTTTATCATGATGAATGTCGGGCGCCGGATCGGGGAACAGATGCGCACGGACGTTTTCAACAAGCTGATGAAGCTCCCTGTCCGGTATTTTGATCAGAACGCAGCGGGCGATATCATCAGCCATGTCTCCTACGACATCGACGTCACCTGCGTCTGCATCTCCACCGACCTCACGCAGATCATGACGAGCGTGGTCACGGTCGTGGGTTCCCTCGCAATGATGATCTACATCAGCCCGCCTCTGACCCTGACCATGGTGATCACGATTCCGCTGGCGACGTATTACACAAAGCACATGAGCGGCATCACCCGCCCGCTCTTCTCCCGCCGCTCAGCCTCGTACGGCGCCATGAACGGCTACGTAGAAGAAATTTTTTCCGGCCAGAAGACCGTCCTTGCCTATGCGCAGGAGGATACCTTCCTGAATCATTTTGAGGAGTACAACCAGGAAGCCACGGAATCCTTTCGCAGGGCAAACTATTATGGCATGTCGATGGGGCCGACCGTCGGCAGTATCAACAACCTCGGGCTGGCGCTGATCGGAATCCTGGGATCGCTGCTCTATATGGGCGGCGCCGTGACACTGGAGCATATTTCCTCCTTCGTCCTGTATTCCCGGAAATTTTCCGGGCCGATCAACGAGATCGCGAACGTAATCACTCAGATTTTTTCTGCCCTTTCGGCGGCCGAGCGCGTCTTTCATATTCTCGATGAGACAGAAGAGATCCCGGACAAAGAAAATGCGGCAGTCCTCACAGATGTGCGGGGAGACGTAAAGATTCAGGACGTCTCTTTCGGCTACGATCCGCAGAAGACCATTATCCACCACTTCAGCCTGGACGCGGACGCCGGCAAGCTGATCGCGATCGTCGGTCCGACCGGCGCCGGAAAGACGACGATCATCAATCTCCTGATGCGCTTCTACGACGTGAACGAGGGGCAGATTTTCGTGGATCAGAAGGAAATCCGCGACGTGACCCGCGAAACCCTGCGCCGTGCCTACGCGATGGTGCTGCAGGACACCTGGCTGTTCAACGGGACGATCTATGAAAATATCGCCTACGGAAAGGAAGGCGCCACCCGTGAGGAAGTCATCGCCGTTGCGAAGGCCGCGAAAATCCACCACTATATCATGCTGCTGCCGGACGGCTATGACACCGTCATCGGCGAGGACGGAGGCAACATTTCCAAGGGACAGAAGCAGCTCCTGACCATCGCCCGTGCCATGCTCTACGACGCGCGGATGCTGATCCTCGACGAGGCCACTTCCAACGTCGATACCGGCACGGAACGGCAGATCCAGGCCGCCATGCGCGAACTGATGTCCGACAAGACCTGTTTCGTCATCGCGCACCGTCTCTCTACAATCCAGAACGCCGACCGCATCCTCGTGGTCGACCAGGGAAATATCGTAGAGCAGGGCACGCACAAAGAACTGATCGCGCAGAAAGGGTTCTACTATAAGCTGTACGCCTCACAGTTTGAATAATCAGGCGAAAACAGCAGCATAATGGAAAAACAGCCTTAGCAAATATATCCGCAAAAGGCTGTTTTTCTTAAAGTAATCATTCTGATTTATTGCCATCCTCTTCCGCTTTTATTCCTGCCGAATGCCTGCGGATCTCTTCGTTCATGGCATGGTAGTGCCCCTCGCTTCGCTCAGCGGCAGGTCGGCCGCCCATTGGAAGAACGCTTCGCGTTGGGGCGGCCATCTGACTTCATCTATGTCTTTGCACTTGTCAGTCGCTGTAGTAATCAACCACGCTATAAAGTGCATCTGCCTGTCGGTCATGGCTGTCACCATACACTTTTCTCCATTCTGATTTTTACCATTTTTATTGCATTTCGAGAAGCCAAATGATGGCAAGTATCATTTGTTTAAGCACAAAATATCGCTCATTTATTAAGCAATTCTTTAACTTTCTTCTTCGCTTCTTCAATGTCTGCACATTCGTTCAGAATTTCAAGAATCTTTCTGGTCTGGTTCTCTTCAGCCAAATCCCTAATCAACTCACCGTTGTCCATATCTTCTTCCATAAATTCCCCTTTCCGGCCACTTGCCAACCTTATTCATTAAGAGAAATCTTAACTATAAGTATGGTAGCGCAAATGCTTCAAAAATACAAGCACTTTATCGCAAATTAGTAAAAAGAGCCTTTGCTCTATTTAATTTTATGCTACTAAACTTTTGTAGACAAATGCTCGAAAATCCTTAAATTTTAGTCGGAAACGTTGAAAAACCCAGTGTTTAAGCCATTAATACTCCTGCGTCTCCATATAGTTCATATACTTGACTACCATCAGGGCGATCTTGAACGTGATCGCGTCCTCAAATACGCGCAGGTCGAGACCGGTCTGCTTCTGAAGCTTATCCAGGCGGTAGACCAGCGTATTCCGGTGGATGTAGAGCTGCCGGGATGTCTCTGAGACATTCAGGCTGTTCTCAAAGAACTTATTAATCGTGGCCAGGGTCTCATCGTCAAAATCATCGGGCGACTTGCCGTCGAAGATTTCCTTGATAAACATCTTGCAAAGCGGGATCGGGAGCTGGTAGATCAGCCGCCCAATGCCGAGCGAGCTGTAGGCGATCACCTTGCGCTCCTCGAAGAAAATCTTTCCGACATTCAGCGCCATGCGCGCCTCCTTGTAGGATCTGGAAACCTCCTTGATCTCACCGACGATCGTGCCGTACGCGATCAGGGCTTCTTTCTTTTTCTCCTCGCCGAGCGCGTCCAGGATCATCTCCGCCGTCCGGTTCATGTCCTCATAGGTATCCTGTTCGCCCAGCTCTTTTACCACGATGATGCTCTTTTCATCCACAGCCGTGATGAAGTCCCCGGAGCGGGTGCCAAACAGTGTCCGGATATTTTCCAGCGGCCCCATCTCCTTTTCATGGTCGATCTCGACAATAAATACAACCCGGCGGGCGTCCGTATCTATATGAAGCTTTTTCGCCCGGTTATAAATATCAACCAGGAGCAGATTATCAAGAAGCAGGTTCTTGATAAAATTGTCCTTGTCAAAACGCTCCTTGTAGGCTACCAGAAGATTTTGCAGTTGGAAGGCTGCCATCCGCCCGACCATGTGTACATCGTCATTATTTCCATTTGCCAGAAGGATGTATTCCAGCTGATGGTCATCAAAAACCTTAAAGAACTGGCAGCCGGAGACTACCTGGCTGTCCGCGGGCGAGCTGGCGAATGCAAGCACAGACTCGCGGAAGTCCTCAGCCTCGGGAAAAGTAGTCGCAAGCATCACGCCCTCCGTATCCAGCGCGCACAGATCCACTCTGCTGATCGCTTTCAACCCGTCCAATGTCGTCTGTAAAACCTGATTTGATATCACTCGTAAAACCTCCTTGTAAAAAATCTGTGCCCGAAAACGAGGCATCTCCTTCTGCCGCGCAGGGATCACACCCCAGATACCCGATGCGCCGCAGCCATTCCTCAATGCGTCCGTACGCATCCATTCAGTGAATGATAAGTGAATGATATAAGATAAATTTACTGTTCCCTGTATAAATGAACTTACCTTGTCTACTATAATATATTTCCACAAAAAAATCAATGAAAATTGTGAAAAATGCACGAAAAAAGTTTCTGTCTTCCTCCGTAAAATATTTAAAAAAAGCAAAGATTCCACAGGCTTTTAAAGCGGATGGAGCACCCGTTTAAAAATTACGAGAAAACCCCCGAATGTGCTGCAATAACACCTTCGGGGATTTCCATTTTTTGCTTATTCTGCCGTACAATATCCTTTTTGGAGCAGCCGGGAGTCTTTCCCTGCAGCCTGCATCCATGCGTCAGAGATACAATACGGGCATCTTTGCTGCTCTGCTTCGCCAGATCAGACCTCAAAGAGCAGGTCGCCGTAGGACGGCATCGGCCACATCTCCTTGTCTACGATCATCTCAAGCTTGTCGACCGGGGCACGCAGCTCGTTCATTGCGGTCATCACGCTGTCATGATAGTATTTCGCCTGGTCTGCGCCTTCCTCCATAGCTGCAGCTGTCGCGGTGATATCGGTCAGCTTCGCAAGAGCGGCTTTGGTCTCTACCAGCAGTGCACTGATCTCCGTGAGAAGCTCCATCTGAACGGAAGCATCCGCACCCGCTGCTTTTACAGTGTTAATCGTATCCGCAAGGCTCTTTGTATTCTTGATAACGGCAGGAATGATCTGCTTGCTCGCTATATCAATCATTGCCTTCGCCTCGATATTGATCGCCTTTGAGTAATTCTCATACTTGATCTCCACGCGGGATTCCAGCTCAGCCTTTGTAAATACGCCAAATTTCTCAAACATGGAGACAGACTTGTCAGTCACTAGCGTCGGGATCGCGTCCACCATGGATTTGATATTCGGAAGGCCTCTTCTTTCGGCTTCCTCCACCCACTCCGGCGCGTAGCCGTTGCCGTTGAAGACAATCCGCTGATGCTCGGTCAGCTGACGCTTGATCAGGCTATGTACCTCTGCGTCAAAATCAGCCGCATTCTCCAGGATATCGCAGGCATCGCAGAACGCTTCCGCGACGATCGTGTTCAGCACGATGTTCGGGGACGCGATGGAATCGCGGGAGCCTACCATACGGAACTCAAACTTATTGCCCGTAAATGCAAACGGTGAGGTACGGTTGCGGTCAGTCGCGTCCTTCTCCAGATCCGGAAGAGTCTTCACGCCGGTCTTGAGGATGCCGCCCTTGTTGGAGTGCGTCGCCTCACCCGTGCTGACAAGCTGCAGCATCACGTCCTGCAGCTGCTCGCCAAGGAATACGGAGATAATCGCAGGCGGCGCCTCGTTCGCGCCAAGTCTGTGGTCATTGCCCGGGTCTGCGGCGGATTCACGGAGCAGGTCCGCATGTTCGTCCACTGCCTTCAGAATGCAGGAAAGTACCAGGAGAAACTGAATATTCTCGTGCGGGGTCTTGCCCGGATCCAGAAGGTTGATCCCATCGTCCGTCGTGATGGACCAGTTGTTGTGCTTGCCGGAGCCATTCACTCCTGCGAACGGCTTCTCATGCAGCAGGCACTTGAGACCATGCTGGCAGGCCACGCGCTTGAGCGTCTGCATTACGATCTGGTTCTGGTCTACCGCGACATTTGCCTCGGAATAAATCGCAGCCAGCTCATGCTGTGCCGGAGCCACCTCGTTGTGCTGGGTCTTTGCCGGTACGCCGAGCTTCCAGAGCTCCTTATTGACATCCTTCATGAAAGCAGCGATTCTCTGACGGATCGTGCCGAAATAATGGTCATCGAGCTCCTGCCCCTTCGGCGGCATCGCGCCAAACAGCGTACGCCCGGTAAAAATCAGATCCTTTCTCTGAAGGAACTTCTTCTCATCTACCAGGAAATATTCCTGCTCCGGTCCCACGGACGGAGTCACCTTTTTCGAGGTTGTATTTCCAAACAGTCTCAGAAGCCGCAGCGACTGCGTGTTGATCGCCTCCATCGAACGGAGCAGCGGAGTCTTCTGGTCAAGCGCTTCTCCTGTATAAGAGCAGAATGCGGTCGGAATACAAAGGATCGCACCGGCAGCATCATGCCGTACAAATGCCGGCGATGTGCAGTCCCACGCAGTGTAGCCTCTCGCCTCAAAGGTCGCTCTTAAGCCGCCCGACGGGAAAGAAGACGCATCCGGCTCACCCTTGATCAGCTCTTTGCCGGAAAACTCCATCAGAACCGTTCCATCCGGGTTCGGCGCCGTAATAAACGAGTCGTGCTTCTCCGCCGTCACGCCGGTCAGCGGCTGAAACCAGTGCGTATAATGGGTCGCGCCCCTCTCAATCGCCCAGTCCTTCATCGCCGCGGCAATCACGTCCGCTGTCGCCAGATCTAGCTCCTTGCCCTCTTCGATCGTCTTCTGCAGCGCTTTGTAGACCTTTTTCGGGAGACGCTCCTGCATCACCTTTTCGTTGAAGACATCCTCGCCAAAAATGTCTGCCACATTAAAATACTCGCTCATAATTTCCTCCTCTTTTCCTGATGATTATGAACAGCAGATGTAAAATCCTGCTTACGCGTAAAAGCCCTTACACGCAAAAGCTGAGTGCTCCGTGGTCTGCTTTTACAATAAATGAAAAGGGGGCATTCCATGATCTTCATTATGGAACGCCCTCGTCACCTGTGTCTAAAATACTCTATTCTTCTGTAAAAATCAAGTGGAAATTTTAATTTTGTGCAAAACCTTTGATTTTAAAGGGGTTTGACCGAAAAAATGTAGGAGTAATGCACGAGGCATCTGTTTCGAGGCCGGATCAGACGCCCCTGTTATCCACTCAGGCCTTGCCTTCGCTGCCAAGAACGATCTTGATCTTGTGAGCTACGACTGCCTTTACATTCGCACGGCCAACGGTCAGATACTGTCTCGGATCAAAATATTCCGGATGCTCGTTGAACACCTGGCGGCAGCCTGCGGTCAGGCCAAGACGAAGGTCGGAGTCAATATTGATCTTGCAGACAGCAGATCTCGCTGCCTGGCGCAGCTGATCCTCCGGTACGCCGATCGCGTCCTTGAGAGCTCCGCCGTTCGCGTTAATAATCTTCACATACTCCTGCGGAACAGAAGAAGCGCCGTGCAGAACAATCGGGAATCCCGGCAGTCTCTTCGATACTTCCTCAAGGATATCGAAGCGGAGAGGCGGCGGAAGGAGAACACCCTCCTCATTGCGTGTACACTGCTCCGGGGTGAACTTGTAAGCGCCGTGGCTGGTACCGATCGCGATAGCCAGGGAATCCACGCCTGTCCGGTCTACAAACTCCTCAACCTCCTCCGGCTGCGTGTAGGAAGAATCCTCTGCGGATACATTTACATCGTCCTCGATGCCGGCCAGCTTGCCAAGCTCTGCCTCTACCACCACGCCGTGTGCATGGGCATACTCTACGACCTTCTTCGTGATCTCAATATTCTCATCAAAGGAATACTTGGAAGCGTCGATCATGACGGAGGTGAAACCACCGTCCACGCAGGACTTGCAGGTCTCGAAATCCGGGCCGTGATCCAGATGCATCACAATCGGGATATCCGGGCACTCGATGACAGCAGCCTCGACCAGCTTCTTCAGATAGGTCGGGTTCGCATACTTTCTAGCGCCTGCGGACGCTTGCAGGATGACCGGGGAATGCAGCTCGGCAGCTGCCTCCGTAATGGCCTGCACGATCTCCATGTTGTTTACATTGAAAGCGCCGATCGCATAGCCGCCCTCATAAGCCTTTTTGAACATTTCAGTACTTGTAACTAATGCCATAACTATTCAACCTCTCTTTACAGTATTTGCGGAACCTTTTTGAAGCCGTTCCTTTTCATCGTGTCCAGTATACTACACAATCTCATTTCTATCAACGACATTTTCAAAAAAATTTGCCTGCTCATTCCTAATATCTGCGTCAGTCTGCCTCATCATCCGCTGCGTCCGGGTCTTCCACAATCAGCAGGAGCGTCTCCCTGTTTGAAGTATATCCGGAGGTGTCTGTCACATAATAAACCAGCTGATAAATACCGGCAACACTCGTATCATAGGTTCCTTCGACCTGAATCCTGCGCCAGAGCGTGTAGATATTATCATAATCATCCGTGATAGCCTCTACATATGTCACAGGGTCAAAGGCCTCTCCCTTCTGGATTGTCACACGGTTCGTCGAGAGAGTGAGCCTCGGCGCATAAGGCGAGGAAGTCTCCTCCGCCTCCGACAAGGTGTCCTCCTCCGTTTCCGTCTCAGAGTCCGCAGACAGACCCGACGCCTCCGTCCCGGATTCCAAAATCCTATCAGAGTCCGTCTCCCCTCCGGCGTTCATCACAACTACATCGGAGGAAGCATCGTCTGTCTCAGACTCCTCCTCCGTCTCCGGTTCCGTCGGGGGCTCCGTCTCTGGTTCTGTCTCTGTCTCTGTTTCGGATTCCTCCTCCGGAGCTTCGTAGGTCAGAATCCGTGCCGCTTTGGAAATATTATTTCTGCTGTCCTTGGTAGCATAGGTCACTGTGGCTTTCCCTTTTTCCGCATCCGTAACCACACGCTCCACAGTCAGGGTATCCGAAACATCGCCTTCCTCTTCATCGGTCGCGATCACTCCCACAAGAAGCTCGTCATAGTCCATCCCATCCAGATAAACAAACTCATCCGACCAGGTAATCACCGGAGCATTCCTGTCTTCGGAATATTTCAGATAAATCATTCCACATCCGGCTACAAAGCACAGCGCAATTGCAATATAAAGTATTCTTTTCATCAGTAACTTCCCCTTTATTTCGTCCGGACTCCCGTGCGGATAATTTCTTCCGGATGATCTATCAGAAGTCTTTTCGCACAGGCATAGCCATATTTTCTCTCCAGCCAACCGGCACATTTGCCAAGGTTCGGCTTCCGGTCTTTCAGATTGTGCGCATCCGACGCGACATACCAGACCAGATCCTCCTCAATCAGCTCCCGGCAATACTGGCGCACCGAACGCCCCATATCCCCCAGGAGACTGCCCGCATTGATCTGAATACGCGCCCCTATCTGCGTAAGCTCCTCCGCGCGGTCAAAATCATTCCGCATACACTCGTAGCGCTCCGCATGCGCGATCACCGGGCGATATCCTCCCGTCCGCAGCGCCGTTACCCGCTCCTTTATATAAGGAAATGGAGAACTCTCGCGAAACTCTGTCAATACATATCTGCTGCCGGCCATTGTCGGCCGTCCTCCACTTTTTAAAGTCTCCACCATCTCCATATTCGCGTGAAACTCGCATCCCATATACAGCTTCAGATCTGGCGCCAGAGCGGCTGCTTCATCACAGGTATCCCAGAAAGCCTGGTAAATCCGCGCCAGCTCCGGCTCAAACATTTCCACCCGGTAATGAGGTGTGACAATAATCGTCCGTACCCCATCCTCATATTCCAACCGCAGCAGCTCACGTGTCTCTTCCATGGAATGAGAACCATCATCCACGCCCGGAAGAATATGGCAATGAATATCATAAAGTCCCAGCATGTAATCCTCACATAAATCTGTCCGATATTCTGATTGTTCCCAGTCATTATGTCTCTAAAATCAGCAACTGAATCAATCAGGTAAAGTATACTCTGACGCCACCCCTTTTTCAAGAGGAAATAGATATATCCTGAAAAAATACAGGCAGTCTGTCTTGCAAAACGTCCAGTATCTGCCCGGCAATCTCACGGATCTGCGGATGGGTGCCGCCGGAAAGGCGCAATTTCAAAAAGTGCCTCCACTCCCGCAGGTTCATGGTCATCACAATCTCCGTTTTCAAAGAATTCGGCAGGATCGACCGCGCTTCCTGCGGGGACGCCCCCGCAGAGAGCATCTCAAAGTAATACTTCTCCGCGCTCTCCATCGCCCGTGTCCAGATCTCGTATTTTTTACGGTCTGACGGGCTGTTCAGATCATAGCGGAAGCCGGTCGCAATGTCTATCACCGAAATCTGATTCTGAAACTTATCCCTGGAATAATTACAGTAGCGGGTACTCTCCTGCGAATAGCTCGCGATCCGGTGGCGCACGATCTCATGCGTCACCCCCCGGTCGCAGGTCACCTTTACCGTCACATTCTCATGCTCAATCACCGACTCATGCCCGCTCTTTAAAATTCCGGCGATGAACCGCTCCGCCGTCCCCTCGCCGATCCGGTCCTCACTCTTGTAGCAGACTCTGCCGATCCGCTCAATCTTCTTCAGGATTGTCTGGTAATCCTCCATATCAATAATCTCAATCTCTGGTTTTACTACAATCATTTTTCTCCTCCTGGTACAGATGCAGCCTCCGTCTCTCTTTTTTCCCCAGTCTTTTTCCGGGGTGTCGGGGTAAAAATCCCCAGCTTTACAAATATCGCCCAAATATACGGCGCGCCAAAGGCATTCAGCTTTTTCGGGCCGGTGATCTCCTCCGGTGTTTCCAGAATCCTTTCCTATGCCTTCGCGATCGTGGCGCGGGTAATAGACTTTTCCCGCCTGTCCACGAACAGCTCTCCGCCTTTTACCGTATAGTGGAACGGAAGCCCTTTTACGGTAAAAAAGGTCTCTCCCTGATGTCCGGCCAAAAGCTCCCATAATTCTTCCTGGCTCATCCTTTGTCCTTTCCCGGCCGCCCGCTGCCATCACCAGAAGCTGCAAGCTGCGGTCCCTGCCTGGTCGACTGTTCTCTCCAAATACGAAGAAGCGGCCACTGCGGGCAGTCACTGCGACCCGGTTTCATTTGCGTCGATTCTTGTCTGCACCGCCACGAGATCCAGATCCCGTATCATCGCCTGAATGATAGTATATAAAGAAACCGGGATTTTTTCAAGGTGATTTTTGCGAAAGAATGGTATTGCGCAAAGTATCTTCTGCAAAATGTGAATGTATATCCTACAGCACCATCCAAAACAGATACAGCAGCGCAACCACCGCGCTGCACCCGATAATATAAACCAGCGCAACCAGCAGCCCCGCTTTCAGCGCCATCCAGGTATATTTAAACCTCTCTCTGCGGGTAAACGGCGGCTGCTCCACCTCGCCCGCTCCGCCAGGTGCCGCGTGCGGCGCCGCATCTCTGTCGGAATCCGCCCGGTTCTTCTGCTCATTATGAAAGCTTCGGGGCAGATGACCGAACATGCCCGGTCTCTCGACACCACTCATATCCGCGATCGTACGACCATCATCATCCTCGTATTCTTTTTTCTTTCTCACCTTATGCCACTCCTCACTCCAAAAGCCGTTAAACTCTCTCGATCACACAAGAATGTTTCTTCATTCCCACACCTTTCACTTTTATTTAAAGAATGCACTTTTTCCAATGCGTCAGCTACTGCAACGCAGTCTCCTCGAATCGTTGCATCCAGTAATTCTTCAGAATCCTGCAATAATTCAGCTACATCTTCCCACTTATCGCCGCTTACCGAATCTGCAAAAGCCTCTGAGACTTCCTTATTCGGGATAAACACCTTTCTTTCCACAGCATCATAGCCCAAATATCCCAGATGAACCAGCAAAGTCAGCACATCATCCTTACTTTTAAATGAAGTAAAGTCATTCTGGAACGTTCCGATCCTGATCCTTACAGATTTTCCGCCAAGCATGGCGATCACTGCATCCTTCAGTCCATCAAAATTCATACTGATATAATCTTTCAGCGAATCATAGGATTCGGAATCAGTCCAGTAATTTCCAAACTCCTCATTCATCACCGCATTCATAACAGAATTAGGGCTGTAGACGTGTTGAACCCGACTAAACGAATAGCCATCGTACCATAAGCTCATACTTTCAAAATCCATATGGTATTTCCTGCACAGCGTCTTTACTTCCTGCTCCGTAAAGCCAACATACTTTGCAAGCTTCGCAGGTTTCGTCATAGTAAATTCTTTAAAATCGGTCAACGCAGACTGCGTTCCATATTTTTTTATCGGAAGAATACCTGTCATATAAGCAGCGGCAATCGTTTTATCCGTAGCGGGTCCTCCTTTAAAAAGTCCTCTGAGGAATTGAACATATTCTTCCTGCAAATCAAGATCATTCTTTGCTTCCCGGAACAAAGCGTCCCACTCATCTATAATAATAATAAACTTCTCCTTTGTCCTCTCCACAATCGCAGATAACACATAAGGCAAAACCGTTTCATCAAAATCTTTAAACTCTGGATAGACCGCTTTCAGCTCCCGGATGACTCTTGATTGCAAATCCTTCACTACATTCTTTTTGTCTGCGCAATTAGAAACAAAACGAATCATGTCAATATAAATAACATCAAACTTATTTAAATAAGTCTCATATGAATCCTTTTGGGATATTACGAGATCATCGAAAAGCAGGTGGGAATCACAGCTCTTGTCATAATAGGCACACAGCATCTTTGCAGCAAAAGATTTGCCAAAGCGTCTCGGACGGCTAAAGCTTGTGAATCTTCCCGGAGTTATATTAATTGTGCTGTTAATGTAATCAATCAGGTCTGTCTTATCTACGTAGATTCCTTTTCGAATAGAATGAAATGCATCATTCCCCGGATTTAAATATTCTCCCATGCATCTTCTGCCTCCCATCAGCCAATTATCAGTTCCGCTTTTAATACTTGTCAAAAACTCAGCCATCTACAAATAATTATCTGTATCCATCATTCCAGAGTTTGTCGTACCATTCTTTCACTTCTTTCAGTGACCTCGTCAATACATCTATACGAACAACATAATGTACATCATATCTGCCTTTTACTTCCCAGTCTGTTAATTCCTGTAGCTTATTTTTAAAGTACTTTGGTATATAAATCTTAATTCCCAAAGATAATCCATAATTTGCTAAAGACAATAAGTTATGCGTATACATGCTCTTATTATCAGTCAATACATCTGCCCGATAAATTTGCAGTTTTATCATTTTTTCTGAAGCCTGTCCAATATGATATGCGACAATACTCTTTAGCTGTTTTAAATTATTGGTCTGCAATTCTGTCAGAACCTTTTCCGCTGCAATGATGTCCGCACGTGCTAAGGACATTCCGATATTATTTACTGTGTTATTCTTTTTCATAAAGCACTACCCCATGATTTATATCTGATAAAATATCATCCGAATAACTTTTCCCAATTTGATAGTATAAAATATCATAATCCTGGTACTCTGTTTTATTATTATAAGAATAAACGCTGTTTAAAAATCTCTTATATTCTTTTGACCTATAATATTGAGCCAATCTTAATGATCCAAACAAAGACACATCAATGTCGGAAGAATCTGTACACGTGCCCGAAGCAGCCGAGCCAAACAAAATTACTTTTTTCAGATCATCACACAGGCTGACAGAGTCCACTATGTTTTTTATATAATCGTACTTGTTTGCAGCCACGTAAACGACTCCTTTGTTTGTCTGCAATGCTCTTAAATTTTTCACGTACACACCCCCTATTTTGGGTTTTCTGTTGCTTATAATTTAATAGTATGTAAAACTTTTGTCAATCATTATTTTGTGATCCTAACCACCTCTGCGGTCGAGTAGGATGTGACTCGTGTGCATAAAAACAGCACGGCCGATGAAATTCCATCGGCCGTAACTATCATACAGAATACCTTTTTATCTTCCCAATTCATTTATCATACAGATGGCACACGACATAATGCCCTGGCTCTGCCTCAACCTGCTTCGGCACCTCTTCCTTGCAGCGCTGTGTGCAATGGGCGCAGCGGGTGTGGAATTTGCAGCCGCTTGGCGGGTTGGCCGGGGAGGGGATGGATCCCTCGAGGACGATTCGGTTCATCTTGGCCTTGGGATCCAGGATCGGGATCGCCGAGAAAAGTGCCTCGGTGTACGGGTGCAGCGGATGTTTGAAGATGTCCTCTGTATTACCGTACTCGACCAGGTTGCCCAGGTACATGACGCCCACCACGTCGGAGATGTGCTCTACGACGGAGAGATCATGGGAGATGAACAGGTAGGTCAGGGAACGTTTCTCCTGCAGCTCCTTGAGCAGGTTGATGATCTGCGCCTGGATAGACACGTCCAGAGCGGAGACCGGCTCATCGCAGACCACGAATTCCGGATTCAGTGCGAGGGCGCGGGCGATGCAGATACGCTGGCGCTGGCCGCCGGAGAACTCATGCGGGTAGCGATCCTTGTGGAAGGGCTGCAGGCCGCAGTCGTCCATGACCTTGTCCAGATAATCACTGTATTCTTCCTTGCTCACCAGGTTGTGCTCCTTCACAGCCTCGCCGATGATCTCACCGACCGGCATACGCGGGGAGAGACTGGAGAACGGGTCCTGGAAGATGATCTGCATCTTCGTGCGCATGGGACGCATTTCCTTCGGAGTCAGGTCGTAAACCTCCTGCCCATTGAAAAGCACCTGCCCGGCGGTCTTTTCCCCTGCCAGGCGGAGGATCGTGCGGCCGGTCGTGGTCTTGCCGCAGCCCGACTCGCCTACCAGACCCATCGTCATGCCGTGTTTCAGATTAAAGGTAACGCCGTCCACGGCCTTGACATAGCCGACCGTGTGGGAGACCATGCCGCCCTTGATCGGAAAATATTTTTTCAGGCCGTTGACCATCAGGATATACTGCGGATCGTAGGTGACCGGCGTAAAATTCGGATCGTCGGCTACGCCGTTTTTCTTTTTATTATCTGTCCCCATTACGCCTCACCTCCCTTTTCCTGTCCCAGATTCGCCTTTTGAATCTGGGACGCAGGCCGCGACATCGCCTTCTGGCGATTTTGCATGTCGCGGCTCTCCATATTTTCTGTACCGGAATCAGTTTCTGCCGCCGCATCAAAGCCAGGCTTATCTGCTGCATCGGAAGCCTCCGAATGTTCTTTCCCATAATACCGGTAGCAGCTCACCTTATGCGTCTCGCTTAACGAAATCTCATGCGGATATTCGCCGCCGCAGCCTTCCACGCACATTTCGCAGCGGTCTTTGAAATAGCAGTAGTTCGGCATGTTGACCGGGTTCGGAACCTTGCCGGGAATGGAATAGAGCTTGTCGACCTGCCTGCCGACCACCGGCTTGGAGGCCATCAGGCCGATCGTATAGGGGTGGGAAGGATGCTCGAAGATGTCCTCCGCTGTGCCCTTTTCGACAATACGGCCCGCGTACATGACGACCACATAGTCCGCCATCTCAGCGATCACGCCCAGGTCATGGGTGATCAGCATGATGGAGGAATTGATCCGATCCTTCAGCTTGCGCAGCAGATCCAGGATCTGTGCCTGGATCGTCACATCCAGCGCCGTCGTCGGCTCGTCCGCGATGATGACCTTCGGGTTGCACGCGAGCGCCATCGCGATCATGACACGCTGGCGCATGCCGCCGGAGAGCTCGTGCGGGTACATCCGGTAGACGCCCTCGCTGTTGGCAATGCCTACCATTTCCAACAGCTCAATCGTGCGGTTTTTGATGTCGTCCTTGCTCTTGCCCTCGCCGTCATGCAGGGCGATGACCTCGTCCACCTGGGCGCCGATGCGGAACACCGGGTTTAAGCTGGTCATCGGCTCCTGGAAAATCATGGAGACATAATTTCCGCGGATTTTCTGCATCGCCTCTACCGGAACCTTCGAAATCTCATAGGCCTTGTCGCCCAGGTTCAGGCGGATTTCGCCGGAATAAATCTGTCCCTGCGGGCGCTGCACCAACTGCATCAGGGAGAGGCTGGTCACGGACTTGCCGCAGCCGGACTCACCCACGATACCGACCGTCTTGCCGGCCGGCACATCAAAGGTCACACCATCCACACTTTTGACCGTACCGGTATCGGTAAAGAAATAGGTGTGGAGATCGTCAAATTCTACGGCATTTGCCGGGTCATGCATCTGCGTCAGATACTCCGACTCCGGCACATGCTTCCGTTTGCATTTTTTCTCAAATTCATCGGTGATTTTGCGGTTCTCTCTGGAAATCCTCCGCGATTCCTTCGCCGAGAGATAGCCCTCTGCATTTTTCTTTGCCATTTACGTCCACCTCCCTTACCGCTTCATCTTCGGGTCAAACGCATCCCGGAGACCGTCGCCGACGAAGTTAAAGCCCAATACCGTGATCAGCAGGCAGAGGCCGGCCGGAATCCAGATAAACCAGTAGTTCGTCATGACATAGGTGCTGTTGACATCGTTGATAATATTTCCCCAGGAAGCGAACGGGAATTTTACGCCCAGCCCCAGGAAGGACAGCGTCGCCTCTGTGATGATCGTGCTGCCCAGCATCATCGTACAGGAAACAATCAGCTGCGGCATGACGTTCGGGATCAGGTGGCGGAAAATCCGGCGTGAGGAGCGGATACCGCAGGCCTCCGCAGCCGCCATGAATTCCTGCTCGCGCAGGGAAAGAATCTGCCCGCGCACAAGACGCGCCACAGACGGCCAGCTCAAAAAACCAAGCAGCAGCATCAGGTAAAGCATCCGGAGCTGCGGGTCGACGTTCATCGCGTCCATCGCGGATCCCAGAATAATCATCAGCGGGGTCGACGGAATGCACCAGAACACATCCACAATACGCATGATCAGGTTGTCCACCCAGCCGCCGAAGTAACCAGAGACGCCGCCAAGAATGATTCCCAGAACGCCGGCGATCGCGACAACGATAAAGCCGATCACCAGAGAAACCCGGCCGCCGTACATCAGACGGGTCAGCATGTCCATGCCGTTCCGGTCTGTGCCGAGCCAGTGCGCAAAGGACGGCGAGGAATAGGAATCGTAGACATAGGTCGCCTTTTCCTGGTTGACGGTCCAGCTATCGGTAAATGCGTCGTAGCTGACGTCATAGGTACTGGTCGTGCCGTCCTCTTCCACAAACGTAAACTCCGTCTCATCATTGGTGATGGCCTCGTCCAGTTCTTCCTTAAACTGGCGTGAAATCGTCACGCCGTTCTCAGTTGGACTCACGACAAAACGGCTGATGTAGCCAACTACCGTGCCGTCCTCCGTGGCAATGCTGCCGTCCTCGTCCACAGTATATGACGCGCCTTCCGCCTCAAACGAAGTCTCACCGGAAGTATAGGCTTTCAGAGCTCCATATTTGACAAGGAAGCTCAGCTCCTCATCGCCTTCCGAATTGACAATATCCTTAAAGGCCATCGCCAGAAGCGTACCGTCTGAGTAGATGGAAAAGAAATCCGTCCCCTCGTAAACAACGTCATAGGCAACGCTCTTATATTCAAAGGAAAAATCCTCCTCGCCGCTCGTATTGTTGTAATACAGCAGGAAATACGCCTGCGTGGTAGAACCAAATTCCTGGTCATCCGCGACCAGATAGCGGAAATCGTCGTTGCGAACCACACCTGCGTACTGCTGAGACTGATACTCGTAGGTATAGAACTGCTGGTTCTCATCGTATGGGCTGATCATCCCTCCTACAAAGGAAAACAGAAACATCGCGATCAGCATCACCATTCCCACGATCGCGAGACGGTTCCGGAAGAAACGCTTTGCCACCATCGCCCCGGGCGTCAGAACCTTGACACGCCGGTCGTCATTCAGGGAATATTCTTCCTCAGATGCGGAGGAATTATTCGCTTCAGATTTTTTCAGATCTTGCTCACTCATAATTTCTCCTTTCCTACGCCGCGACGCGGACTCTCGGATCCACGACTGCATACATGATATCGGTCAGCAGGTTACAGACAAGGGTCAGCACCGCGATAAAGCACATGAAAAACATGCTGAACGGGATATCTCCGGCGATCATCGCCTGATAGGAGATGTAACCGATGCCCGGGATCGAAAACAGGGTCTCCGTGATCAGGGCGCCGGAAAACAGCCCCGGAAGGGAGGAGCCGATGATCGTCACGATCGGGATCAGCGTGTTGCGGAACGCATGGTGATAAATGACCTTGTTCTCAGAAAGGCCTTTCGCGCGCGCGGTGCGGATGTAGTCCGAATTCAGGACCTCCAGCATGTTCGTACGCGTGTAACGCATCAGAGAACCGATGGAAATAATGACCAGTGTGGCAATCGGCAGCACCAGGTGATGCGCCATGTCAAGGAATTTGCCCCAGGAATCCAGCTGGGCATAGTTGCGCCCCACCAGGCCGGTCAGGTCAAACCAGCCGAGCTTAATGGAAAAGATCAGCTTCAGAATCGCAGCAAAAAAGAAGGTCGGAAGCGACATACCGATCAGAGCGACCGTCGTAATCGTATAATCCGTCTTTGTATACTGCTTTACTGCCGCGATCACGCCGAGCGGAATCGCGATTGCCAGCTCCAGAATAAAGGAGATCGAAGCCATCGCGAAGGAGACCGGGATCACCTCAAAAAATTTCTCAATCACAGGTACCGTAAACTTCCAGCTGTCGCCGAACTGTCCGCGTACAGCCTGTGAACACCAGCTGAGGAAGCCCATCAGGATCCCCTTATCCAGTCCATACTGGGCGTTCAGCTGCTCAATCCATTCCTCATAGCTTTTTGATCCTGGGGCGGTCGCCCGCTGCATCGCCATCGACTCCACGTAGGAAGCCGGCAGACAGCGCATCAAAGTATAGATAATAAAGGCCACCAGGATCAGGATCAGGACGGATAACAACAGACGCTTGATAATATATTTCCGCATATTGTATTTCCTTTCTCTTTCCTGAATATTGCAGCCGTTCAGAACAGCAGCAACGCAAAGGATGCCGGCAATTTGGATCCGCCCTTTCCTGCTATTATGAACAGTCGCAGCTTTAGAACTTTAACCAGGTAAAGAGCTTTAAAATCGAGTATGAGGTGGTTTTTGCCTCATACTCGCCCGTGCGAGCCGGGTGCGCCATCAGGCGCAATCTTCCTTACCCGGCTCTGCGCATATGGGAAAACGCCTACGTCCCGAGTGCAGAACGGAACGCAGGCGCCTTTGCCCTATTACTCAGTTTAGTGGACTATCAGATATTATTTTCAGCCATCCGGCCGCTTTTTATCCGCATATCCGCATTTTTAGTTCATCTCGATGGTCTCTACCTCAGACATCCAGCTCCAGTACGGAGTCATATCCGGAGTCAGGGAATCTACATTCACACGCTCGGTGGAGACAACGAACATCTCGCTTCTCTGATATACCGGAACCTCTACGCCCCAGTCCATGATGATCTCCATCGCGCTCTTATACAGACTCTTACGGAAGGTCTGGTCGGTGGTCTGGCGTGCCGCCATGATCAGCTCATCCAGCTCCTCATCATTGATCATGTAGTAGTTCGTGGAACCCTCGCTGTGATACAGCTGATACATATCCGGATCCGTGCTGGCCTGCCATGCGGCTACCCACATATCCGCCGCACCGGTCTGATATGCCGCATACAGCTCGGATGCATTCGCGTGGTCATTGATATCCAGCGTGATGCCGATCGATGCCAGCGCCTCAGACGCATTGGAGAGAAGCAGGAAGGACGGATGGTCGCCGCTGCCGCTCGCGCCGATGTGTACGGTGTAGGTCAGAGAAGCGCCTTCCGGAGCCGCCGTAACAACACCGTCTTCTACCGTGTAGCCGGCTGCCTCGAAGTAGCCAAGTGCTGCAGTAAGAGCTGCTGCGTACTTATCTTCCGTGGTCATGTCATCCGTGTAAATCGCATTGCCGTCTACATCTACAGAATAAGCAACCGTATAACCATCGTCCGTCACCTGCGGAGCCGCCCAGCTCGTAGAGGAAATCGGATAGTTAATAATAGAAGCCGTTTCACCATAATAAGAATTTACAGACTCATCACGATATACAGCAAAGATTGTACCAAATGCCTTTCTCAGAGCCCTGGACTCATCCGAAGACGCGTCGTCGCCGACCTTGACATTATTTGCGGAAATACCGATATAGCCATAGCCGCGGAAATCATAGAGCAGAGTCGTCAGGATGTCGCCGCTCAGCTCGCCGTCGCTGTTATAGCTGGAGATCTCGTCCGCTCTCTCGCCGCTGTAGGACGGATCCCCGATATCTACCGTACCGGTGGTAACCGCAGAAATCTTGTCATCCTCAGAAGTGATCTCTACAAAATTCAGATACTGAGTGACCGGCTCGCCCTTGTAATAATATGGGTTCGCTTCCATGTAAACCACGCCGTTGGAATACTCGTTGAACATATACGGACCAGCACCCATCGGAGCTGTGGTCTTTTCTTTGATACCGCTTAAGTCACCCTTGGTGAAGCCGAAGGAGTGATTGTCATAATCATACAGCTCCTCATCGCCATAGTAAGCCAGAGGGGTGATCGGAATCGCCATGTAATAAATGAAGGTCGCATCCAGCTCAGAAGTGGTCACTTCCATGCTGTAGTCGCCCGTGCGGACGATACCGGAAATATAATCTGCCGTCTCGCCAGTCGTGATACCGACGCTGTATGCGCTGTAATCCTCCATCAGATCAAACAGAGAAGAGCCTGCGGTCTCGGTGGTAGACAGTGTCGCATAATCTCCTGCGTAAGACTCTACCAGGAGATTCCAGAAATCCTCTGCGGTCGCGTCATCAGCCAGGCCGTCAAAAGCCCATGCTGAAGCCGCCGTCGCCACGTCACTGGAGTCAGCTGCGTAACCGGCAGCCACACAGTAATCAACGATCTCCTGCGCGAAAGCGATACCAGCCTGCTTCAGGTCTGCCCAGAAAGCGGTCTGTGTCTCTTCATCCCAGTAGGTAAAATCAGTGTTGTCTTCACCGGCAGCCGCCAGCAGGTCAAACAGAGTACTCATACCGCTCTGGTACTCCTCCAGTCCGACGATCGGAGTGGAATACAGGGTCGTGGAACCGTCATAGGTCGGATCCAGGAATACATACATCGCGAAGATCACATCGTCGATGTCCGCATAGGTGCCGTCTGAAAACTGGATGTCGTCACGCATCGTCACGGAGTAGGTAACGGTGCCATCCTCATTCTCCGTAATAACAATGTCCGCCGCACCCGTATAGGTGTAATCCGTGCCGTTGTAGCTGCGGGTCTCGCCCTCGATACCGGAAAGAACCGGCTCGCCCACACGATCGTTACCCATCAGATAAACCTGCGTCATGTCAGAGATGTTCACATCATCCACATTCGACGCAAAGAATGGGGAAAACTTCTGCTCAAGTCCGGTCACAGACGCCACCAGAGTATTACCGTCATCCGCACGCTCTGTCGTAGCCTCTGTCTCCGCTTCAGTCCCCCCCCCTCCTCGGCCAGGGCGCTTACAGAAAGCGAAGCGACCATAGACGCGGCAAGGGTCATTGCCAGCAACTGCTTCATTCTTTTCTTCATGCTAATTATCCTCCTAAATGATTTTTGGTACCGCCCCCGGGGCGCTGACCCTGAGGTTTGTACTAAATAAGTTCAGTATATTCCAACAAATGAAAAAAGTCAATTAAAAAACGAACGGTTCCAGTTATTTCTTGTTACTTGCATAGAGAAATTCACGACAAACCCTTCTTTCACAATTTGAAGCCGTATTTTTATATCAATCGGGCAGGGGAACGCTTTCTCCCCTATCCGCTGCGCCGGCCGCGTCAAGCGAAGCTGGAAAATTCCTCACACGGCTCGTGTGCATAAAAAAAGAAGCCGGGTAATCCGGCATCTTTTTCTATGGCTCACGCCCGGCGGCTTCTACATGCCGTCCAGGTGTTTTTGCTCTGCACTATTCTGCTGCAATTGTAACATTATCTGCTGCAATATCCATCCAATTTCTTACCAGCCACTCATTCGCTTTATTCGGCAGCACTCTCGCTCTCATAAGCGGATGTCATCACATCGGCAATCACCGTATGGCCCTCCGCGTTGGGGTGAAAGTCAAAATTGAAGGAGTAGGTAGCGGCATCTATCTCCGCGTTGGTCAGGGTATCCTCAGAAGCGGCAAACTCGCTGCAGACATCCGCCACTGTGTAGTCCGAGGTTTTTGAAAGCGAAAGCAAGCACAGTATTATAAGCGACTACGCCCGTTTCAAAAAGAAGCGCGATGTTTTCATAGGTATCCCCCAGCCACTGATAGGGATTGTACTGGTTGGCGACCACGATGACCGCATCAGGATTTGCCGCCTTTATTGCCGCCGCGATATTATTAATGTCTTCCACACAGGCGGCAACAGCGTCTGCAAAAGCAGTTGAAGTATCCGCATCTGTAAGGTACGCGCTCCAGTCACTGGCGTTCAGGAGCGTAAGCAGACTGCTTACCGTCGTAAGATTATCGCCGGAAGGATCTGCAAAAGCGGACTGGATCGTTTCGGCATCTACCGTAACGCCACTGGCGGCGGCAATCTCCGTCATAACTGTGTAGAAGGCTTCCATCAGATCATTTCCGCCAATCGTAATGGTAATTACATCCGCCGCACTGATCGCCGCCAGATAAGTAAGATAGTCTGTACCGGCAGTGTCAGTCAAAGCGTCCACAAGCACAGCGGCGGTCAGGCCGTCTACGGCCGCATTGACGGTGACGGCTGCGCCGATTTCCTCCGCAAACAGATCGGCAAAGCATTCCTCGCTATCGTCCAGTCCGTACCCGGTGGTGATGCTGTCACCCAGAGCCAGATAGGCCAGTGTGCCGCTTTCCGTATCGTCTGCCGCGAAGCTGGTGACCGGCAGCAGTGTGAGCGCCATGCAAAAGCTCAAAATAGTTCCAAGTATTCTTTTTTTCATGTAAGTTTTCCTCCTCTTTGTCTCAAAATGTCTTTCTCGCGAAACACAGACAACATTGCATCTTTTCTCTTGAGCGCCTATGATTTTATCATCCATTTTGGTTCCCGGCACCCTACTTTCCAGGTCAAAAAAGTAGGGGGCAAAACCAGTCTACCGGAGCATATACAGCGGCAGCTGCTCTCTCTTTTTTTATATAAAGCTTATCCAGGATAATGGAAATATACCATTTAACCGTAGATATCCTGATCCCCAGGTGGTCGCTGATCTCCTGGTTCGTCCATCCGCGCGCCGCCAGCATGGCAACAGTGAATTCCATGGTGGTCAGGGCATCCGTCACATGTTGTCCTGTGTCCGGGTTATGGATTTTCCGCCATCCGGCGGAAAAGTTATAGGTAATGTCGATGATCCGTTTGAAATCGTCCGGATAATCCTTTCGAAGCACCGCCTCCAGCGTACCGCCCAGCAGACCGTGATGTTCCCCGAACGCTTCAAGCAGGTCGTCCGGCCGCGCGATTTTCCACGCTTCTAAAAGATGCTCCTCTGCCTGTTCGCCCTGCTTCAGGTTGATATGTCCCATGGTAGAGACCAGATGCAGATAAATTGTCGGGACCGGGTACAGCGTATCTTCCAATGCGAGAGCAGTTTCCGCAATGCCGATGCAGACGCCGTACTGTCCGGCTAAATAAGCCTGGTGCGCCTGCACATACAGGAAAAACAGGCGAAGCCCCGGTGGCAGCAGGGGAATGCATTCCCGAAGCGGCGGAAGGGTTTCCGGCACCGGCAGATGCAGCAGGACACATGCGCCGACGGCAATGCAGGCGGCATAGGTCCGATAAATTGCAGGCGTATTTTCATCAATGGATTTTACGGTCGCCTGTACCTGCGCCATCGCCTGCCTTGCCCTTGGAATCCGGTCAAGGGCAAGATTCGCGTAAGCATAAAGCCAGCAGGCGGAGAGGCGCAGGGCAAGGTCTTCATGCGGCAGATATTCTTCGGCAATATCCGATGCCTTTGCCGACTGGCCGCTGAAATAATAATACTCCGCAAGAGCAATCTGCCGCGTATCCGCGTCTTCCATTTTGGGAATAAAGTCCATTGCCTTCCCCGGCGGCCAGGATGTGTTCAGCAAAGGCATCGCGGTATGAAGCTTTTGCGGCGGCATATTTTTCTTTAAAACCCTCCGCTTTTCCGTCTTCTGATTGATCGTATCCGGATTTCCCATCTTCTGATTGGCCGCTTTTTGCACTGCTGCCCTCTGCCGCATATCTGCGGGCTTTTCGGCGTCCAGCGGGATCGCCCATGAACAGCCAAACTTGACAGCCCCTTCTATGCGCTCCGTGGCACAGTAACGCTGCACATACCGTTCTGATATCCGCCATTTCTCCGCCGCTTCTTTCACGGACATATATTCCATTTTCATTTCCTCGCAAGATGACTTCTGTATGTGTGCGGCGCGCCGCACACTCCTGCGTTTCATCGGAAATCACCGGATTACTATCGCAGCCAGACGCCGTCCTCCTGACTCATCCTTTCGCCATGCGGTATATCTGCGCGACATCCTCCGCATTCAGCTTTTTGATCACACCGACGGTGCGCCCTCCGTGAATGCTGCATTTATCCGCCATCTCCAGGATCTGCTCCTCGGTCGGGTCAATCCCCAGCTCCTTAAGGCTGGTCGGCATGCCGACACTGCGGTAGAAATCCTCCATCGCTTCAATTCCGGCCAGGGCGAGGGAAGCATCAGGCGATGCTGCCGTTTGCCCGCCCCCGTCAGCCTCGTCCAGATCAAAGACCTGCCGCGCAAAGCTGGCAAAGCGCTCCGGGCACTCCTGATAAACATATCTGGCCTAGCTTCCCCAGACTGCCGCCAGTCCTGCACCATGCGCCACGTCAAACATGCCGCCCAGCTCGTGCTCAATCTGGTGGGAAGCCCAGTCTCCGCCGTCCGTCCCACATCCGGTCAAACCATTGTGGGAAAGGCTGCTCGCCCACATGACCTCCGCACGGGCGTCATAGTCGGACGGATTCTCCTTTAAAATCTTCGCGTTTTTCATCACCGTGCGGATCAGAGCTACGGCAATGCCGTCGGTCAGCTCCATGCCGCCGTCCTGATGGAAATAGCGTTCCATCGTATGCATCATGATATCTACACAGCCACTCTGCGTCTGATAGTCCGGCAGCGTAATTGTCAGCTCCGGATCCATGACGGCAAACCGGCAGCGGCAGTAATTACTGCTGTATCCCCGCTTGACCCAGCCATTCTCATTCGTGATCACGGAAGAGTCACTCATCTCGCTCCCGGCCGCCGCGATTGTCAGCACAGCCCCAATCGGTGCACAGCCCGCAGCCTTGCGCTTATAATCATAAAAGTCCCAGACATCGCCTTCATTTGCAAGCCCGTATCCGATCGCCTTTGTCGAGTCAATTACGCTGCCGCCTCCGACTGCCAGCAGGAAATCTACATTTTCCTCCCGGCAGAGCTGAATCCCCTCCCTGACCTTCGAAAGTCTCGGATTCGGCACCACCCCGCCAAGTGTTACATAAGGAAGTCCCTCGTTTTTCAGCGAAGCACAGACCTTGTCCAGAAGCCCCGAACGCACAACACTTCCGCCGCCATAGTGGATCAGAACCTTATGTCCGCCCTGCTCCCTGATCAGCTCTCCTGCTCTTGATTCGGCTCCTTTTCCAAAAACCACTTTAGTCGGTGTAAAATACTCAAAATTCATGTATATCCTCCTTTTTCTAAATTTATAAAAGGCATTTGCAAATAATTCTGTTTCAAACTGCCCTGCTTGCAGCACATAGCCCAAGGATTTCCACGTAAGATGTTTTTTCATTCTTAAAATAGGTGTCAAAAATTAATGGAGCCATGCGATTCCCCCATTTCATTCTATGCCCTTCCGGCAGGATACGCAATCTCCATCAGGCCGCAGCATCCTCCGGCTGAGTAACCACTCCTCGTCAAAGTTTGGTCTCCTGGCGGCTCACTCAATCCCCGCCAGATCATAATTCTCCAGCCACTTTTTCGCTTCGGCGCACACGCCGCGCAGGCAGGCTTCGTCGAACGGGCTTTCCAGGCCGGCGTTTTTCAGCAGATCGGTGAAGGTACGACTGCCGCCCTGCTTTGTGTAGGCCATGTAGTGCTCCCAGGCGTTTTTCTGGTCGTGCTGCAGCATCGCCCAGAATTCCAGCGATACCGTCTGTGCCAGACAGTAGTCGATGTAGTAGAACGGGAAGGAGTAAATGTGGTGCTGCCGCTGCCAACCCTCGCCGTCCGCATAAAACGGGATGTCGCCGTCCAGCTTCTGCCAGGGCATGTAGATGCCAAGCAGCTCCTTCCAGACGCCATGACGCTCGGCCGGGGTCATGTCCGGTTTTTCATAGACAATATGCTGGAAGTGGTCGACCATCGTGCCATAGGGAATGAAGGTCAGTGCGCCGGAAAGATGGCTGTAATAAAACTTCTTTGCGTCGTCGCCAAAGAAACCTTTCTCCCACGGCCAGGCCATGAATTCCATTGACATGGAATGTACCTCGCAGGCCTCCATGCTCGGCCAGCTCAAGGACATCGGTATCCGGTCGCGGTTCATATAGTACGCAAAAGCATGTCCCGCCTCATGCGTCACGACCTCCACGTCGTGCTGCGTACCATTAAAGTTTGCGAAGATAAAGGGAACGCCGTAATCCGGGAGGCCGGTGCAATAGCCGCCGCCTTCCTTGCCCTCCATGCTCAGCACGTCCAGCAGGTCATTGTCGAGCATCGTGCGGAAAAAAGCACTGGTCTCCGGAGAGAGCTCGTCGTAAAATTTCTTCCCCTGTGCGAGGATGTCGTCCGGCGTACCGCAGGGGCGCGGGTTCCCGGAACGGAATTCCAACGCGTTGTCCGCGAAGCTCATCGGATATTCCTTGCCCAGGCGCTTTGCCTGCTCGCGGTAAATACTGTCTGCCACCGGCACCAGATATTTCTGTACAGCCGCGCGGAATTTCTCCACATCCTCCTTGGTATAGCAGTTGCGCCCCATCCGGTAATAGCCCAGCTGCGTATAGCCGTCATAGCCCAGCTTTTGGCCCATCTCGTCTCTTAAATGCACCAGCTCGTCATAAAGGCCATCCAGCTTTTCCTGGTTGTCCTTATACCACTGGCCTTCCGCCTTCCAGGCGCTTAAGCGGCGCGCGTCGTCCGGGTCATTTTTAAACGGCGTCATCTGAGAAATCGTATAGACGCCGCCTTCAAACGGAATCTGCGCGGACGCGAGCAGCTTCTCATATTCCTGCGTGAGGTCATTCTCCCGCTGCAGCTGCGGAATGATCTCCGGTGAGAAGGTCTTCAGCTCAATCTCCGCGTTGACAAACATCAGGTTTCCATATTCCGCCTCAAAATCCGGGCGGAACGGACTCTGCAGCATCGCGATCGTCCATTCCTGTTCATATTCCTGCAGCTGGGGCATCGCGGCATTCCAGAATTTCTTTTCTTCATTATAATAAGCATCCCGCGTGTCAATCGAGTGCCGGATGCTCGCCAGCGACCCCAGCGTCTGGGTATGCCGGTCTGCCTGTTCCTTCTGTAAAAAGACCTCGCGGGCCTCCTCGTAGGTTGCGGCAGCCTTCAGCTGCTCTGTAAAAGTGGCAGCCTGCCGCTTCATCTCTTCCAGATCGGGCCGCTCATAGGGCATTTCTGAAAATTTCATTTTTTCTTTACCTCCTATAATATATATATTGCAAACGGCAATTGGTCGTTTACGGTCATGTACCTAACCCGGACAAGCCGGAACCCAAATTTTGTCATTTTGCGCAAGAAATTGTTCTTAAGTTCCTAAAGCTTCGCCTATCTCGTCACTCCATATTTTATGCAGATAAAAATTGATTAAACTTAATCATGCATGCGTATTATAATGCTTTTTTACATCTGCCGCAAGAGTTGAATTCTATTTGAAAACAGTTTGGCTGCCGCGCAACGAGGCAAAAGTCGTGAATATGACCTTGAAGCTCAGCTGTTCCAGAATAGGATCACGCAGGAAAAAAAGAAGCTGTTAAAAGAAGTTGATTTACTGGAACGAAGTGGTGATCTGGCAGCCAGAAAGCGAGACTGGGCAGCTGCCATAGGCGCATATGAAAAAACCCTGAAGTAGCTGGAAAATCTACTGGGACAGTTGAGAGTCCGATGCGTTCTTAGTGTTTGTGAAGTATTCAATGATTCAGAGCCGGCGAAGCGAAGAACTTCCCTGTGGCGTAAGCTGGGAAATATTTTCAAGAAGCAGGGGAATCAGGACGAAGCAAACAAATACCTTGAGATGGCGGATAATAATATTCAATGGGAGACGCACAGTGGCAATCCTTCCAGGTAAACCATCGTCTGACACGCTTTCTACAATGCCCGGCTCATGCGTGGCAAAATCAGGCGAAAATCATAAAGTGGAGAAACATCTTCCGATATTTATAAAATGTATATCGGTAAAAATCTTTTCCAAACAGATCGAAGGTACAAATGAAAATCACATGGCAAAATTCACCCTATACCTCTCCATCTGGCCTGCTATTAATTTGCACAAGTCATCAGATTTATCCTTGCGTTCTCTCAGGAAATCAAAAACCAGGGATTGTACTTTTTCATAATCTATTTTAATTTCACATTCTCCCAGCAGATGCGCCTGCTCCTCAAAATCCCTCGAGAAAGGCTGAGGAGTCATTTTTTTGAATTTTTCTTCGAGCGGCATTTTATCTGGGAATACGTGTTTGAGGCTGAAAAAAGATGCTCCAAAATCAAACATCGGTGCTTCTCGAAAACCATCTGCCGTCTGTATGAAAGAGAGATTATGAAAATGGCGGTCCACATCAAGTGTCAGCATATCAAAATACAACATTCTGTTCAGGTAACTTTTGCAATCCACTCCTGTATAATGCTCCACAAAATCAATTACAAACTCAATTCGTTCTTTCGGCGTGTCGAATGAAGATACCCGATTCTTTAATTCACCACCAGTAATCATTTTATACAAACGATGGAAGGTGACTACCGTTTCGCCTTCTTTAGTAAAAGATTTGCTGCGGCATCCAGGTACACCATTAATCAAGCATTCCTCATAATAAACATAGTCAGTGACATTGCTGCAAGAAAGAAGGCGGCTGCAAACTGCCTCACTCTGCCCTTCTGTTCCATTAAAATTCTGCTTATACCAATATCCGTCTTTGTAATATTTATTCGTCATTCCAAGGCTGCCATACTGACTTCCTACAAAATAATCATTATCAATCGTATAGTCAATCATGCCCGATTCTCCCATCCAGAGCATCACCCTGTCTCAATCCCGCACTTTCACCTCGTCCCATGTGATTTCCTCGCCCGGAAACTTTAGCCAAAGATAATCCTCCCACATAACGCCGTGTGTCACCTGCACGATATCATAAGGGTTATATTCTGAAAGGTGCATACATTTCAGATAGTCCGGCAGACAAGTCCGTCCCCGCGGCATACACCGACTTTCCAGAAAATCAAACATCTGAGCAAAGGTTGGGGTATCAAACAGGTATGGCACGTAGGGAATCTTATCCGAATAACGTTCATACTTCACCGACAGGCGTTCCCGATCCATTTCTACGTGAGAAGTTTTTTCATTTCTGAAGTATGTGTCAAAAATAAACGGTGCCATATACTTTTCCCTCATTATTTTACTGCATGTCTTCATCAATTCTTGTATACTGAATGAATGTAATTTTGCTCAGCTTATCATTCCATATTTTTTATGCAAATAAGAGTTGACTATTCATAATCATGCGTGTGTATTATAATGCTTTTTAACATCTGCTGCAAGAGCGGTTTCGTTGAAAACAGGGCTTTTATTTCTACTCACATGCCCCTCGCGGAGCGTGACGCCTGTTTCTGCCTGTTTTACTGTCTCATAAATATTTCTACTCACACGCCCATATTGGGCGTGACATATACCGTCTAAGTTTTTGCGTGCCTTTCTCCAAAAAACGGCTGCTGCTGCTTCGAAGGCCGCGGCAGACCCTTGCTCACCCTGCGTAGGGAATCATTTCAAAATATTCGTATTCCGATATGCCGTCAATATAAAGCGTCCACGCGTCCTCCCCATTGCCCCGCTCGTAGGAAATACTTCCTTTTTCTCCGCTGTCCTCGTCTCGGAAATACGCGGTTCCATTGTCATCGGAGCCGGTAATCCGTATCCGGGTGCCTGCCGGGAGTACTGCCGCCTCTCCACTGTCCATCGTCACAGGGAGGTCTTTCGTCACTGTCAGGATCCTGAAGGTATAGCCATCCTGCCGGATCTCAAAAATATCCTCTGTCTGCAAAAGCTCTCCATTTTCTGCAATCACATAATCCATGTAAGCACTGTAGGTCCCAAGCGCATCCAGATGGACGCGGAGTGTCAAAACCTCCGTGCCGACAGTACCCTCCTGCAGGCTTACGCCCTCCAGACGGCTTCGCAAAGTGGGGCTCCCGTCCGTGATTTCACAGAGAAATGTCACATAATCATTCGACATATAATCCGCGTCAAACAGAACGAAGCTGCGCCCGTCCGAGAGAGATAAAAGATACGCATCCCCAAAGCTTCCGAATGTATCCGCAACAGCAGCGGTTTCTCCATTCAACTCTAGCGATACCTGCAGCATCTCATATTCGTCCTCTGTCACATCCAGCCGGAGTAAACCCCGGGCCGTTTCCACATCCGTATTCACTGAAAATCTTCCCGCGCCCGTTCCATCCATCGCAGAATAAGCAGCTTTCATATAGATCCCGACCTTCGTATAGGGGCATGTCACGGAAATCGCCCCCGTTGCATATGAGCCAAGCTCGTAGGGATCAAACACAAAAGTAATCCCCTCTGTGCTCAGATACCAGGTCGGCTCTGTATCCCACATTGCCGCAACCGTATCCTCGTAACCGTCAAAAAGCTCCTCTCCATACTCGCTTTCGAGGATTTCTATCAGATAAGCCTGAGCCAAAGAGCGGAATCCTTCCGCATCCTCCATAATGTCGTTAAGCTCCAGGATCTCTCCGGTCGTGGCATCAAAGTTCACAGAGGTATAGCCATAATTCCCATGCGCGCCGCCCGTGTAGGCGTATTCCATAATCACCAGGCTCAGAACATTTTCATCCACAAGGGTCAGCTCCATCTCCCTCCTGGCATTGTAATAGTAGCTGTCTGCATCCAGATTCTCATACGCAGTATCTTCTGCGGCGAATTCTGCCAATTCCCCGCAGGTGCTCCAGAAGGTTGCCGCCTGCTCCTCATTCCACTCGCGTACCGCTTCCGAAAGTGCCTCATAGCCTTCCCCTTCTGCGGAAACGCTACCACATTCCGCGTACATGAACCATTGCTCTCCATCTTCACTGTACCAGCTCCGATACGAGGTCTCGATTGCTATCCGGGGTGCTTCTGCGGCAGTGGCTGTATTTGCGGCGGAACCTGCAGTTTCGGCTAAATCTGCATCTTCGACAGCCGCGGCGTTTGCGGCAGCTTCCGTATTCGCTTCAGGGCTGGCATCCTCACCGTTTTCCGACGCCTGCGCCACCACGTTCTGTCCCATCCCCGGAAATACGGAAAAACAGAATACCAGGGCAATTCCCAGAAGCCTCCATCCCTTCGGCCGAATCATCCCTTCCCTGTTTTCATCCTTGTTAGCTTCCTTTTTCTTGTAGCTCATACCATTTTTCTCCTCTCAGTTTCCTATATTGCAAAAGGCAGATAGTCGTATGCAGTCATTGTCATATATGTCGTATTATAATGCCTTTTTACATTTGCCGCAAGAGTGAAAACAACCCTGAGAAAATGCAAATGCCCGGCAACAGTAATTCTTCCAACCACTGTCGCCGGGCGTAACACATACGTTTTCATGCCGCTGAGCGAAAACCTGTTCTGTATAGTTACGGCTATTCTTCATTATTCAGGCTCTTCTTTAAGTTCCCACTCCAGCGCAAGAACCATCTTTCGCAGCAGCGGAGCAAGGACCAGCTCCACTGCCTCCAGCGCAATATAGAGCACCGCGCCGGAGATTTTCCCGTCAAACTGGCTCTGCCAGATCAGGTTCACCAGCTCGCCCAATATCGCCGCACCGGAGAGCACGGCGGACAGGATCGCCCTCACAGGAAGAGCCTCCACGCTTTTTTTATAAATGTGTTCCGGAACTTTCTCCCCGCCGTCACTCAGCGTGTAGCTGCCCCAGACCAATGAAACGGAAGCCGCAAGTGCTCCGGCGTAAGGCAGCAGCACCCAGGCGCGCCCGTTCATCCCGACATCCGGCACGCACCCGGCCAGAATCTGAGCGGCAAAAGCAGCCAGGGAGAGCAGCCAGATTTTCGTCAGAGCCGCCTTCCTCGGGCTTTTCCAGATGTACTCTTTTCCTTTGTAGACATATACCCCGGACTCGTCCTGCTCGTAATCATTCAGATAAGAGCGGCGGCCCCGGTATTTCTTTTTTTTCTGTTCCATGGAGTTCCTCTTTAATTATAGTAAGCGACGTAAGTCGCTTTACTTTGCGCCTGAGAAAGTCCCTGAAAATCGAGGCTGATCACCAGATATTTTTCTCGTAAATACTCCGCCAAAGCATACAGAGTGGTCGTTTTCCCATACTGTCTGCCGCGGTTAATCGCGAAATATTTTCCGGCATCCACCATGGTTTTGATTTCCGCAAGTCGCCCGGAAAGATCGACCATATAATGAAGCTCCGGGGCGCAATAGTCTTCGGTATGAAAGGTTTTTCCCATCAGTCAGAACGCCTCCATCTTGTACTGCCCATAGCTTACCATGATATCTCCGGTTTCGCAAGGATGAATCACATAAATCCTTTCGCCTGCCGCACAGCCGACACCGGAAAAGTCCTTTCGCCTGCCGCGTCAGCTCATAGGCATTCAGCATATGGGCGATGCGGCAGCGCACCTTCAGCTTTTTCTCCGGCGAGGACAGCCAGCCGATGATCTCCTGCATGCGCGAATCGCGGGAGGGAATGATCATGTCATATTGAATGACTCGCTGAAAGTCCACCGTGTCACCCGGCTCCTGCGCCAGGGGCATTCGTAATTTTTCCCAGTTGCTCTGCTTCCTCAAGCAGCCTGGCGTTGCGCGCATTCATTGTGCCAAAGGAAGGCACGCAGCAGATCACCTGGCCGCAGATACGCAGAATCTCAAGAGCTTCATGCAGTTTTTTTTCACTGACAGGTTCGAACGCCCGCTCGGCAACTACGGCAGAAGCCAACGCTTTCGCCACCTCATAATCAATATCGTTTTCGTGCAGCACGCCCGTGGCGAATGGAATGCCCTCGCGCTGAAGGCGGCGGTACGTAGGGATCGCGCTGCCGTCTCCCCCGATCACAAACACCTTCGGGGCGGCCTTGTTCGCTGCCAGCTCGATGCAGCCGAACAGTGGATCGTATGTGCCGTCGGTGATGTCGTATAGTTTCTGAATATAATCTGGCGTAAAGACTTCCTCCGGCGTACCATAACGATCAATATATTCGCCGTGGACACAGATCACCCTGTCTGAAATCTTCTGCGCCAGATCCAGCTCGTGCAGCGACATGATCACTGCCACCTGGCTTTGCGCCACCAGCTTTTTCAGGATAGAGAGCAGCTCCAGCTTGTGGCGGATGTCGAGGTAGGAGGTCGGCTCGTCCAGAATGATGATCTCCGGCTCCTGGCAGATCGCGCGGGCAAGCATGATTCTCTGCCGCTGGCCGTCGCTGATTGCCTTGAAATCCCGGTCGCACAGATCCAGTGCATGGACTAGCTCCATCGCTCCGCACACCTTCGCGCGGTCCTCATCGGTCAAAATCCCCAGCGTCCCGGTATAGGGGTAGCGGCCTGTCGCCACGATGTCTTCACAGGTCATCAGCTCCGACTGCATCCGCTCCGTGAGGACGACCGCCATCTTCTGCGAAAGCTCCTTCCCGGAAAGCCTCTGCAGACTTTCATTTTCCAGGTAAACCGTGCCGCTGATGGTTTTCAGCTGCCGTGTAATGCTTTTGAGGATCGTCGATTTCCCGCCGCCGTTCGGTCCGATCAGCGTCAGGATTTCCCCGCGGCGCACCTGCATCCCGATTTCTTTAATCAGGGGTCTGCCGTCGTAGCCGACGGTCAGCTTTTCTGTTCGGAAGTAGTAAGAATTATTTTTTTCCGTCATCTTATCGTTTTTCAAATATCGTTTCCTGTGTCTCTTTCACATTCATCTCCAGAACAAATGTTTTTCATTCGATTGTTTACTTATTCCTATAATGCGTACCACATTGGACAATCTCCAGAATCCCTTGCTCTATCCGAAACACAATTCTATTCGCTTTATCAAATACGTACACTCCAGAAACCGCTAAGATTTCCTGTCAATGGTTCCGGCTTCCCGGTACACTTATATCCGTTTCTGTCAATATCTTTAAGTAACTGATTAATTTTGCTTAGCGTTTTTATCTTTTGTCTGCCATTCTAAATATTCCTCCCAGGCTTCATCACGCCAAAGCTTTCTCATGTATCCTCCTTAATTAAATCATGTTCTTTCAAAGTACACTTTCCAGATTTTATTTCGGCTACCCTTTTTTCCAGTTCAGCGATATTTTCTTCGCTGTAAAATGGATCTGCAACAATTTCAAATGGGATCCGCTGTTCTCGAGTTACTTTTGCAGCAAACATTGTAAAGGCCGATGTCATCGTCAGTCCCATTTTTTTACAGGTTTGCTCCATATTCTTTTTTAAATCTGCGTCCATTCTAAAATTAACCATTGCCTGTGCCATATGAAACCTCCTTGTGCATGCAGTTATAAAGATAACATACAGTTGTTTATGCGGTTTTCTATTTCTTGCCTGCGGTTTTCATTAGCATATTAGCACAGCAATAAGCATATGCCAATCATTTTTAATCAAATGCTTTACATTTCACCATTTTCAATCAGAATTACTCTGTCTTCCTTCTCACCATAATATAAATGACGACCGGTGCGCCGAACAACGCCGTCACGGAGCTGATGGAGAGCTCGGTCGGAGAAAAGATGGTGCGCGCGATGAGGTCGCAGAACATACAGAAAACCGCGCCGCCCAGAAAGCAGGCCGGTATCACAAGAAGCGGTCTGGCTGTGTTCAGGAGGCTTTTTACCAGATGGGGCACCGCGACTCCGACGAAGGAAATAGGGCCGGCGAACGCGGTAACACAGGCGGAGAGGATGCTCGAGAGAAGGATGAGCGCCACGCGGAATGCGCGGATGTTCACGCCGAGATTCTGCGCGTACACCTCGCCGAGCTGATATGCGCTGATCGGCTTGGAGAGGAAAAAGGTGATCACCAGTGACGCGCCGACCACGACGGCCATCACCGCCACGTTGCCCCAGGTCATGCCGGAAAAGCTCCCGAGCGACCAGTTGTGGAGATTGACAATATTGGAGTCATCGGCAAAGGTCACGACAAAGTCCGTGATGGCTGAGCAGATATAGCCAATCATCACACCGCAGATGACAAGCATGGACATGCGTTTGACCTTATTAGAGACCAACAGGACAAAGCCCATCGAAATCATGGCGCCGGCAAACGCGGCGATGATCATCGCGCCCGAGGACATCGTCCGGGAGGCAGACAGAAAACCAACCATCACCAGTGCCACAACCAGCTTCGAGCCGGAGGAGATACCCAGCACAAACGGCCCGGCAATCGGATTGTTAAAAAAGGTCTGCAGCAGAAAGCCTGACACAGAGAGCGCCCCACCCAGGATGATGACAGAAAGGATTCGCGGCAGACGGATCTGCCAGATAATGTTGTACGCGGTTGCATCGCCTTGCCGCAGGAAAATAATCCGGCAGATCTCCGGTACCGAAAGATCGACGCTGCCTGAATTTACGTTCCAGATAAACAGAAGGACGGTCAGCACAATCAAGATCAGAAAAGAAAGCAGGACGCGCCGCTTTGTTGATTCTTTTTCAGTCATTTTACTCTCCATTATTCCGCAATTCGATGCAAAAACTGCAGCTCGCCCTCGTCCACGTCCTCCTCACTAAGAATCGTGTGGATCTCGACAATCAGGTCGCCCAGGCTCGTAGTCTCCTGGAACAGGTTTTTTCAGGTACACCAGACATTCCCGTTCTGCACAGCCGTAAAGTCCGCCAACAGCGCACTTTTCCCAAGAAGCTCATCGATCGTATAAATCTCGCCGTCGATCGTGCTGTTGTAAATGATATAGTCAGCGTCATACGCCTGTGCGTAAAACTCTTCCATCGTCATATTGACTGTGGAAAGTGCGCTGTCGTCCTCGCCCAGATCGTCAAAGACATAGGTACCCCCCGCCAGCTCAATCATTTTCGCGACATAGTCATTCGATTTGCGGACATTTGCGGTTCCGGCAGACGTGATATAAAAAAAGGCGACCGTCTTTCCCAGAGATTCTTCAGAAGCAACTGCCTGCACACTCGCAACCTGCTCGTTGAAGATCTCCTCCGCCTCGTCCTCCAGACCGAGAAGCACCGCGTAGAGCTTCATCCACTCGGTCCGGCCCATCGGATGCGACTCGTAGCTGGAGCGTTCCACCAGCACCGGGATGCCGAAGGCTTCCAGCTTTTCCTGCACCTCAGGATTGTGGTAAATCATCGTCGACTCAATCGCCAGACCGCAGCCCTCCGCGAGAATCAGCTCATAATCTGGCGCACTGTATTTGCCGGCGTAAAGAATGTCGCCCGCTTCCATCGCTTCCTGCGCTTCCTCTATATACCAGCCGCCCGCGTTTGTCCCGGACAGCCGGATCGCGTCCAGCGCGTCCAGCGAAGTGAAAAAGTCCATGGCGGAAGTCGCTACCAGATAAATATTTGCAATAGGCTGCTGCAAAACAGTCACGCTATCCTCCAGTCCGTCTGGAGTCCCGACATCCTCCGGGACGATCAGAAAAACATCCTCGTCGGCGATGGCGATTCTCGCGTAACCGTCTTCGTAATAATCCACAGTAAACTGCTCTGCGTACAAAAGCTCAAGGCTTCGCTCCCAGGTGAGGCCGCACCAGTCCTCACCGGAGGGGTAATTGCGGTCGCTGGCGTCGTCTGCAGCTGTTGCATCGTCTGCAACCGCCATGTCATCTGTGCTGTCCGTTCCCACAGTATTATCCGTTTCCGTCGTATCGTCTGCAACCGACGTATCACCTGCATCCGACGTGTCGTCCGCATCCGCTGCTTCATCTGTCTCCGCCATGTCCTCCCCATCCGCCGCCCGGATGCTCGTTGAGTCAAAATACAAAGTATACTCAATCTCGTGCGGCGTGCTCATCGCGGTTGTATCGGCCGTCACGGCGATCTCACAGTCAAAACCGGCAACCGGTATCTCGAACGTGGAATTACCTTCTTCGTTTACCGGCTCATATCGCGTTCCGTCAACGAGCATATAGTCATAATAAGGACTGCTGAAAATGATTGTCGCCGTTATCGCCCCGTCCTCCGCTACAATCGTCGCCGGGCTTTCCACGCTCGCCTTCCCGGCGCCGCCCGAAAGGGTCACATCGACCCGCCAGGTACCATCCTCACGGCCA
>Ga0192263_1036_pt1 | contig 45839 bp, 38 predicted proteins | sample Koala_Koa23_I3_FD_131257 | JGI IMG/M metagenome (GOLD analysis project Ga0192263, IMG submission 131257) | Enriched cells from koala feces incubated with labeled cellulose particles, San Francisco Zoo, California, United States - Koala_Koa2-3_I3 ... | reverse complement strand
CCACCACTTTCTTTTCCGCAGGTTTCGGCGCCTCCGGGAACTCCAATGCGTGCAGTTTGTTCATCACCGTTTCCTTGCTTACATGGGACATCAGGCTGGTTTCCTCCCCGGCCTTCCGGTAGGAGGTCTGCACCGCTTCCCACAGCATCTGCGCCTCCGCATCCTCCGTAAACCGCTCATGCGGATCCAGTCCCATAATCCTGTCCATCAGGTAGCAGCGCTCCCCGCTCTGTTTGTTCTTGAACAATGTCTTTTTAAATGTAACATCCCCGATGGATGTGGTCAGTGTCTTCCTGTCCTGTTTGACTATCTGCCACTTGAGCCTCCTTTTTTCGCTTTCGCGAAGCATCAGATCGCAGTCCTCAAATGTCTCCTTGACGATATTTAGTCCCAGTTTGATGACCTCATCCCGGATCCCCTGCACGAATGTAGCTATATCTGTTGGATCCTTCATGAAATTTACTATTAAATCAGATAAATTTTTGATGCCAGATTCCCCGAATTGTTGTATACTTGAAACCATAGGGAACACCCTCCTTTGTGTTTTTTGGTTTTTGGACCAACCAATATTATAACACAAACAGGTGTTCCCTTTACTACTTTTCCTACAAAAATTTTACGCTAACAGAAGAAAAATTCATCATTTTCGTTAAAAGTTTTCTGCTGTTTCTGAAGCCGATCATTAACGGTGTTGGAAATTACAGCATAGAGCCGCAGACCCGCAACAGTGATAGAATGGATCTGGTGATTTACTACCGGGGAGAGCAAAACATCCTCGAGCTGAAGCTCTGGCGCGGAAAATCCTACAACGAAAGAGGCGAAAAGCAGCTTTCGGGCTATCTGGATTATTTTCAAATGAAAAAAAGGCTACATGTTAAGTTTTAACTTTAATAAGAAGAAAACTCGTGGAGTAAAGGAAATTGTTCTTGGAGATAAGCTCCTGATAGAGGCGTTTGTGTAAAGACATAGAAAGGAATATAGAAACAGGTATTATAGAAATGCTCCGGTTTTGTGTATGGACGGAGCATTTTTTCATTTTTGCGCATAGGAATCGACAAGGAAAAGTATTACCAGCTCAATTATAAAAAATGTCGTGTTTCCCGGAAAATATTCTGTGGAAAGGGAAGGGTATTTTCGATATCATAAGATAACAAATCATTGAAGCAGAAGATGATAGGACTCAGAATATTGGCGGTATGGAATGCTCGCGAAATGGCTGGTATTTTCCGGTATCCTTTGTTTCTGAACCCGGCATCATCAAACAGAATGGAGATCGGATAAAATGAAAGTAAAAAAACTGAGAGTGAACCATATTGAAAATCCGCTTGGGTATGCGATTAATCCGCTGAGCTTTTCGTGGGTCGTGACAGAATGCGAAAGCAGGCAGAAATGGGCGCGGATCCGTATAGCGGAGGCTCCCCTCTTTGACGAAGCAGAGCTTCTTTTTGACAGCGGAGAGGATGCGGAAGCGGACAGCCTGGATTATCAGGTTTCTCTTTCATTAAAGCCTCGCACGGGATATTTCTGGCAGGTGACGGTGATGGCCGAGAGCGGCGAGTCGGCGTCTGCTGTCGGGCGTTTTGAGACCGGAAAGGTGGACGAGCCGTGGGTCGGGCAGTGGATTTCTCCGAAGAAGGAAGGAAAATCTGCTGACCTGACAGAAGCAGATTCGTCCGATGCACAGAAAGAGGATGCTTCCGGACAGACTGTAGATGCTTCCAGGCAGGATCTGGATGATGTAAATCAGATTTCTGCAATTCTCGCAAAAAAGTTTTATATAGAAGAATCATGGAAAGTATCAGAAAATGAAAATGCGTCGTGCGGTGCAAAGCTTTACATCTGCGGCCTTGGTGTTTATGAGTGCTGGATCAATGGTCAGAAGGTGGGAGAGGAATATCTGGCGCCGGGCTATCATTCTTATGATTTTCATTTGCAGGCGCAGACCTATGATGTAGCTTCATACCTGAAGCCGGGAGAAAACGAGATCTGTATCTGGCTCGGAGAAGGCTGGTTTAAGGGACGCCTCGGCTTTGACGGGGGTTTTACGGATATCTATGGAGACCGCCTGTACGCGATTGCGGAGCTGTATGTAAAAAGTCAGGATGGCGAAACACTGGCGGTTCGGACGGATGATACCTGGGAGGGTCGGATTTCACCAGTGATCTTTAATAATATCTATGATGGGGAAGTGTATGATGCCAGACGAGAATACTGGTCGGCTTCGGCGAAAGGTCAGGTGGCGAATTCTGAGGCGATGGATTCTCAGACGATGGAATGCCAGGCAGAGGCTTTCCAGACGGCACAATGCCAGGCAGCGGATTCTCAGTCTCAGGCAGCGGATTCTCAGTCTCAGACAACAGATTCTCAGGCCATTGATGCGGCAGGCTCGGGTCAGGCAGATGTATTTGCGATTGGCTCGGTTGAGTTTGCCTCCCCGACAGACCCGCAGCACGGTGAGATCGTCCCATGTGGTTCTTTAGTTGATCGTTACGGCCTTCCGATTGTCAAGAAGGAATCCTTCGCGGTAAAGGAATTGATCCACACACCGAAGGGCGAGACAGTGCTGGACTTTGGGCAGGAGATTACCGGCTGGGTGGAGATCGACTGTGATTTTCCGGAGGGGACGAAGATCACGCTCTCCGCAGGCGAGATTCTGCAGAACGACTGCTTTTACCGTGATAACTTAAGGACCGCGAAGGCGGAGTTTACTTATATTTCAAATGGAAAGAGGGCACTGGCGAGGCCGCACTTTACGTTTTATGGGTTCCGGTATATGAAGGTGAATTGTGAAATTCAGGTGAGGGCAGACCAGTTCACCGCATGGCACCTGCGCAGTGATTTTGACCAGATCGGTCAGATCGAGACGGGGAATGCGAAGGTCAACCAGCTCTTTTCCAATGCGCTCTGGGGGCAGAAGGATAATTTTCTGGACGTGCCGACGGACTGCCCGCAGCGCGACGAGCGTCTTGGCTGGACCGGGGACGCGCAGGTCTTCTCAGAGACCGCCTGCTACAATATGTATATGCCGGCCTTTTACCGCAAATATCTCTGGGATATGCGCGCGGAGCAGAGCATCCTGGGCGGCTCCGTGCCGAACGTGGTGCCGCGCCTGAAGCGGGGGATGGTGGCCGGGCATGGCTCCTGCCCGTGGGCGGATGCCGGCGTCATTATTCCCTGGAATGTCTATCAGCATTACGGAAGCAAAACCCTGCTGGCGGAGACTTACCCCGGCATGAAGGCCTGGGTGGACTGCCAGAGAAAACGGGAAGAGGCCATCAGCGATCTGGAAGGAGACGGAAAAGAGAGGCATCTGGTGAAGGACGGCTTCCACTTTGCGGACTGGCTGGCGCTGGACAATGACCAGCCCGGGCCGTTTGGGGCGACAGACCCGCTCTATATCGCCAGCGCGTACTACTACCGTTGCGCGGATATCGTGGCGCAGTCCGCCGAGATTCTCGGCTACGAAGAGGCAAAAGAATACCGGGAGCTGGCGGACGCGATCAAACAGGCGATCCGTGAGAAATATTTTGATGAAGACGGCCTCTGTGTGTGCAAGACCCAGACCGGATCTGCGATTGCGATTTGCTTCGGGCTGACGGATGCCCCGGAGCCAACAGATGTGCATGGATGCGCAGGTGAGCAAATGTCAACGGACACGCAGGGCTGCACAGCCAAAGCGGGCGCAGACGGCATGCCGGCATGTGCAGACGGGCATTCCGTACGCAGCTTCATGCAGCAGGAAGGCGACGCCCTGGAGTCGCGTGTGAAGGCAAACAACGATCACCTCAACACCGGCTTTGTCGGGACGACGATGCTTTGCCCTGCTCTCACTGCGAGCGGACACAATGACACGGCGGTGACCCTTCTGTTAAATGAAGACTTCCCGAGCTGGCTCTACAGCGTCAATCTGGGAGCGACGACGATCTGGGAGCGCTGGGACTCCGTGGCACCGGATGGCACCATCAGCGCGGAGGGCATGAACAGCCTGAACCATTACAGCTACGGAAGCATAGAAGCGTGGATGTACGGATATGTGTGCGGCATTCGCCCGGCAGAGCCGGGATTCCGGCGCGCTGTATTGGAGCCGCATCCGGATCAGAGACTGCACTTCGCGAATGGAAAACTGGAGACTCCGATGGGGCTTTATGAGAGCAGTTGGAGCTATGATGAAAACGGAAATGTGACCTACACATTCACCGTGCCGTTTAACGCCGAAGCAGAACTGAAACTGCCCGATGGACGGACGGCCGTGCTGAAGGCAGGGACATGGAAGTATTGAGAAAAAATCTTCAGTCAAAAAGCCGGAGTTTTGCTGCTCCGGCTTTAGTCGGTGCTAAATGCAGAAGTATGACCTGCAGCTTCATGGCAGCAACGTCATGCGGCAGCGAGGGGATTCCGCAGAGGTGGATTTTGTTTGGATAAATTATATTGCAATCAGCACACAATAGTGATATATTAATGACAATTCGAACACAAAAAGGAGTGGATGTTTATGGCACAGGCAACTTTGACCGCAAGAGTAGACGAAAAAGATAAGATCAGGTTTGACACATTTTGTTCCAATGTCGGACTCACCACCTCTTCGGCAATAAATATTTTTGTAAAGGCTGTCCTCCGGGAAAACAGAATACCGTTCGAGATAGCATACAATACGGATTTATTTTATTCAGAAGAGAATCTTGCATATGTAGAAAAGTCTGTCAGAGAGCTTCGGGCAGGGCAGGGGCATGTACATGAACTGATAGAGGTGGATGATGAGTGAAAAGGTCTGGTCTGATGATGCGTGGGAAGATTACTTATACTGGCAGAGGCAGGATAAGAAAACCCTGGCTCGTATAAATAAACTTATTAAAGATATTGAGCGAAACGGATGCATGGAAGGGATTGGAAAGCCAGAGCCTCTTTCTGGCAGCCTGCAGGGAGAATTCAGCCGACGAATTAATGATCAGGACCGCCTGGTATATCATATGGAAAATGGACGCCTTTATATTGCGCATTGCAAAGGACATTATGGTGACAAATAGGCCTGGAGAAAGGGGAAATCATTTATGGATCAGGAAATGAGAGCACTCGTAGACAAAATGAAAAAGGAGCTGGCACAGGAAGTCCAGAAGATGAACCTGGCGAACCAGATGATGGAGATTGACGGAATCCGGCGCACCCTTCCACTGGAGGGGCGCACGCTGGACATGGTGTATTATCCGGTAAACAGGGAAAAAGGAACTGACCCGGAGAAAAAAGCCCCTCTGCTGATCGGGTTTTACGGCGGCGGCTTTCTCTTTGGCGGCTGCGCGATGAACGACTACATGTGGCAGGCTCTCGGCAGTCAGCTGGGCGTGAATGTTGCGTCAATCGGATATCGGAAGTCCCCGGATCACATGTGGCGGGATGTTCTGGACGACGGATATGACGCGTCCGTTTATCTGAAAGAACATGCGGAGGAATTTGGCTTTGATCCGGAACACATTTCCGTGTTTGGCTGCAGTGCGGGTGCTTCCCTTGCGACCAGAACGGCGCTGTACGCGAAACAGAAGGGCAACCTGTTTTTCGAAAATGAGATTCTTCTGTATCCATTTGTAGATGCGGCGACCGACCCGATGGAAAAAGGTGAGGGGAGCCTGAGCGAACCGATCATGTATGTATTTAATGAATTCCACCGCACAGAAGAGGAGGCCAGGCTGCCGCTCGTCTCGCCTGTATTTGCGACGACAGAGGAATTGCGGGGGATGCCCAATACCGTGATCGTGCTGTCGGAAAATGACTGCCTGCGCGCGGAGGGACAGAAATACGGCGAGCTGCTTGCGGCTGCGGGAGTTCCGGTGTACATGACCTGCATGGAAGGGATGCCGCACGGATTCTTTGAGGCCGGCTTTGGCGTCCGCGGCGAGGAGCTGGAATTTTTGGGCGAGGCAGTGCTTTCCGGCATAAAGGATGGAACAATTCCGCAGAAATCAGCAGAGTCAATGGAGTTTATCAAAAGGCATCGTAACTGTTCAGTACCTTCACAGTTACGAGGAGAAAAGCCCATTTAAAATCGCTTCGCGATGGGGCTTTTCCCTGCTAAATATACGTTTTCTTACGTCCCTCGCAGCGAGTGCGAGGGACTGTCCTGAATAGTTACGAAGCATCTTGTATAATATGGGACTTCTGTTCTGATAATGGGATATTGGATATTGTACCCTGATGGAAAACAGTAAAGTCCAGCCAGGATTTAAGAAAGGACGAAAAAAACATGGGAAAAAAGTATGAAGCGCAGATTCAGGATCTCCTCGCGAAAATGACCCTGGAGGAGAAGGTAGGGCAGCTGCAGCAGTGCGGCCCGTCGCTGGTGGGCGCGTTTGAGGTGAGCTTTGAAGAGCTGCTGGATATGATGTTCGACGGCAGGATTTCGAAGGAAGAGTTTGACCGTCTGATGGGCGGCGCGAAGCAGGATTTTCATGAGGATGACATCCGGGCGGGGCGTATCGGTTCTTTTAATGGGATCGGCGACGCGGCTACCGCGAACCGTCTGCAGAAAATTGCTGTGGAGGAGACGAGGCTGGGGATTCCGCTCATTTATGGTTATGATGTGATTCACGGATTTCGCACGGTGACACCGATTCCGCTGGCGGAGAGCTGCGCGTGGGAGCCGGATCTCTGGGAGCGGACCGGCCGTCTGGCGGCGCAGGAAGCGACCGCCGCAGGCGTGCATATGACCTTCGCTCCGATGGTGGATGTGGCGAAGGACGCCCGCTGGGGGCGCGTCAGCGAGGGCGCGGGCGAGGATGTCCTGCTGAACGGCGACTATGGCGCGGCCAAGGTGCGCGGCTTCCAGGGAGATGATCTGACGAAGGAGGACGCGATGGCGGCCTGCGTGAAGCACTTCGCGGCCTATGGCGCAGGTGAGGCCGGGAGAGATTACAATCGGGTCGATATGTCCCTGCAGAAGCTGTGGGATGAGTATCTTCCTTCCTATAAGGCATGCATTGACGCCGGGGCGCGTGCGGTTATGCCCGCATTTAATGATATCAATGGTGTACCGTGCTCGGCAAATAAATGGCTGCTGCGCTATATCCTGCGTGAAGAATGGGGGTTTGACGGCATGACGATTAGCGACGCCAACGCGATTGCCGAGTGCGTAAATCACGGAATCGCGGCGGATCAGCGCGACGCGGCCAGACAGTGTCTGCGCGCCGGTGTGGACATGGACATGACGTCCAATTCCTATATCGCGTATGTGCAGGATCTGATCGAGAACGGGGATCTGGACGAGTCCGTGCTGGATGAGTCGGTGGCAAATATTCTGCGCGTGAAATTTGAACTGGGGCTGTTTGACCATCCCTACCGCACCAGTGAAGAGCGGGAAGCCGGGGCGATGCTCACCGAAGAGGCGAGAAAGCTGGCGCGGGAAGCGGCGGTGAAGTCTATGGTGCTGTTGAAGAATGAAAAACTGTGTTCCGGTATGCCGGAGCAAAGCGCAGAAAAGGAGACGGCCTGTGCGGATTCTCAGACGCAGGAATCGGGAAATAAACGGGTACTCCCGCTGGCTCCGGGTACAAAGCTCGGAATTTTCGGCCATCTTGCGGCTGACGCCGGGGAGATGACCGGCGCGTGGGCGATCGGAGCGCACCCGGACGATTGTCGGAGCATCATTGACGCATGCAAAATGCGCGGCGTCAATTATCAGTATCTGGATCCGGAAGATTGTGCCGGGACGGATTGTGCCAAAACGGAACCAGAAATGACGGCAACAGCAGCTGAGAACAACGGCGTTTCCGGACAGGCTACAGAGGAACATCAGTCGGGACTGTCATCAGAAGAATCCGCGTCAGATCTGCCATCAGAGGCTCCTGCGTTGAAAGATGCATCCGCTCAGGCAGCTGACAATATCGAAAAACCAGACAAAAAGAAAAAAATCGCAGAAATAGCAGAGCAATCCGACATCCTCATTGCCGCGATCGGTGAAAATAAGGAGGAGAGCGGCGAGGCCGCAAGCCGTGCTTCCATTACCCTGAAGGACAGCGATATCCAGCTTGTGGAAACATTGCTTGAGGTGGGAAAAGCCCAGAGCAAGCCTGTCGTCGTAGTACTCTTTAACGGACGCCCGCTGGCGATCCCGCAGCTGGCCGAAAGCGTCGATGCTATCCTGGAGGCATGGCATCCTGGCGTGGAGGCCGGACCGGCGATCCTGGATGTGCTGTTCGGAGACGTGAATCCCTCCGGCAAGCTCACGACCACCTTCCCCTATGCGAGCGGACAGTGTCCGATGTATTACGCACATACCAATACCGGTCGGCCGGGCGGAAAATCAAAGTTTACATCCAAATACCTTGATACGCCGCTGGAGCCGGTGTATCCCTTCGGCTACGGCCTGAGCTATACGACGTTTGCATATGAAAACCTGACAGTTGAAAAAACATCAAAAACCGCCGTGTGCGAAGCTGATATTGAAGAGAACGAGTGCCTCCGCGTGGCAGTCACCGTAAAAAATACCGGCGACCGTGCAGGAGAGGAAATTGTGCAGTGCTACGTGCGCGATGTCGTCGGTTCACGCGTGCGTCCATTGAAAGAGCTGAAGGCTTATCGGAAAATTCAGCTGGCGCCCGGCGAAGAAAAGCGGCTAGAATTTGAGATCCCATTTGGGAAGCTGGGCTTCTACAATGCAGCGCTGGATTATGTGGTAGAGCCGGGAGAATTCCGGGTGTATGTGGGCGGAAACTCCAGAGATGTGCTAGAAACGGGGGTAGTGCTGTAGAACCAGAGGTAAGGAAATGCTGCAGCTCTGTAATATGATCACCGTTTTGAAAAGAATTTGACTTGTAACCTAAAATGAGTTACAATGCAAAAAAGTTTCGAGGTGACATTATGGAGCAAAAAATTGAAAAGATATTGCATCAGCCAATCGCCATTGCACCGTATACTGACACGGAAAAATTGCCGCTGATCTTTCGTGGGAGATATCAATTTTATGACATGGATATAAATGGATACCATTGTGTCCTGATGGAACCGCAGGATGAAATCGGACTTTCTGAGATAAGAAAACAGCATCGAAAAATGGAACAAATAGCAGGACGACATTGTGTGCTTTATATGAAAAATATGAAGTCCTATCCGCGGGAGAAAATGATCGAAGAAGGCATTCCTTTTATATGGGAGGATCATCAGATCTACATGCCTTTTTTGGGCATGCTGCTGAAGCAAAATGACACCAGACAGATAAATACTTGCGGCAGATTTTCTTTTCTTACACAAAAGCTGTTATTAACTGCACTTTATGAACAGTGGCGGGATATGACGGTAACTATGGCAGCAAAAGTACTGCAGGTTTCTAAAATGTCAGTTACGCGGTGCTTTGACGAAATCGAAGCCCTTGAAGTACCGTTTCTTCGAAAAAAAGGCAGAACAAGACTGTTGACGATGAATGGAGAAAAAAAGGCGCAATGGAAAACACTGCAGCCGTTTATGAGACAGCCTCTGATTCAAAGCTTCAGGCTGGAAGAAGATATTTCATTTGAATTACCTTATAGTGGGATGACTGCACTGGGAGAGTATTCTATGATCGCTGATAATTCCTATAAAACTTATGCGATTTTGAAATCCCAGCTGGCTGACTCGGGAATAAGAGAAAAACAAAAAATACCAATGGAAGAATTTCCAGGGTGTGTGGTACAGGAACTGGGGTATGTGATCAACTATAGGGGAGGTGGGTCAGTAGATCCGCTTACGTTGTGTCTGCTGATGGATGAGGAGCGGGAAGACCCTCGCGTGGGCAAGGCTATCGATGAAATGCTGGAGGAATATGTATGGTAAAGGGATTGGATGTGTTTCGCGAGTATTTTGAGGAATTCTCCGGACAGTATACTTTGATTGGCGGCGCGGCCTGCGATATTTCCTTTGAGCAGAATGAAGTGAGTTTTCGCGCCACGAGAGATTTGGATATTGTATTGATTGTTGAAGCACAAACGAAGGAATTTGGACAAAGATTCTGGCGTTTTGTACAGGATGGCAAATATATGAGGAAAGCGAAAAGTGATGGCAGCCCTCAGTTTTATCGATTCGAAAAGCCGGCGGAACCGGGATTTCCGTTGATGATCGAATTATTTGCCAGATCAGAATGGTTATTGCAGGGGGGCGAAACGCTTACGCCAATACATATTGATGATTCGGTATCCAGTTTGTCGGCAATTCTTTTAAATGATGAATACTATGAAGCATTACTTATGGGAAGGGATGTTGTTGGAGGGATTTCTATATTAAAGCCGACATGGTTAGTTCCATTTAAAGCAAAAGCGTGGTTGGAAATGGCCAAAAAGCAGGAAAATGGAGAGCATGTGGATTCCAGAGATGTAAAAAAACACAGGAACGATATTTTGAGAATTGTATCAGAATTGATTCTGGAACCATGTCATTTGCCGGAGAAGGTACATGATGACATGGAGGAATTCTGTGCGAAGCTGACGGTAACGGATGAGGAATTGGAGAATTTGAAATTAAAGGGGATTCACGAGGCGGATATAAAGAAAATTTTGACTGAGACTTATGGGTTGAACATAAACTTGTCGTGATTCAGACAAAGGACATTAAATATTAGAATTGTGTAACGATTCAGGACAGGTTCTCGCACTTGCTGCGGAGATCGTATGAAAATGGAATTTTCGTAACTGTTCAGTACCTTCACAGTTACGTATTTTCTTATATCGACAGTGGCGAAATAAAAGCCAGAGGAATATGAGGTACCTATGGAAATCGTATTATTACTGCTCAAACAAAGCCTGATTATGTTTGTATACCTGCTGATCGGATACTTTCTATATAAAAAGAAGCTGGTCAGCAAACAGGGCAGCGCGGACATGGGGCGGATGCTTTTATACGTTATCATGCCGGTCGCCATTTTGAAATCTTATATCCGGGATTTCAGCACAGAACTGCTGGAGGGACTGGCAGTTTCCTTATGTATGCGAACGGTTACAGTGTCGTGCTGGAAAACCTGAAGGAATATCTGGGACTGTAGAGAACCTCTGCATAAAAAATGTCGTTTTTGAAGTAAAAAAAACATGGTGCGATTCTGGTGGATTCAGTACAATAACCATAGTCATAGTGAACGGCAAAAAACCCTGCGGAAAATGATGAAAAGCCACATGGCGGGAAACTGACAGTGTAGCAACCGCCCAGGCAGAAAACGATTCCGGAGGGGGCACCGCCGCCTGAGCAGGATTCGTGGTTCATGTCAGCGGGGTCTGCTGCCGCTCACGCAGTGGATGTACTAATTTTATGAAGGGGGATTAAAAATGGGCGACCAAAATCCAACGAAAAGCACTAAAAAGAAGGGGCTGGGCACAGCGTTTACCTGGTTCCATGCAACATCAGTCAACGGCGGCGCGATGGCAATCGCGGCTACTATTTCCACTTACTTTTCCCTGTATGTGCAGAATGAGATTGGGATTACGGCGGCGCAGCTGTCCATCATCCTGCTGATCTGCTCTCTGTGGGACGCGATCAATGACCCGATCATGGGCGTGATCTGCGACTCGATCAATCCGAAGCAGGGACGTTACCGTATCTGGTTCACTTTCACACCGATCTTCCTTCTGGTAGATATGTTCCTGCTGTTTTCCAACCCGGGATTCATCCAGGGCAGCGCGATGGCGAAATGCGTTTATGTATGCATTACATACATGTTCTACGGCATGATTGTTACTGCTTATACGATGCCGCAGATGGCGATCCTTCCGGCGATGACGCTGGACGACGCGGAGAGGAACTCGGTCGTATCCAAGGGCGCGGCTATCTGTGCACTGGCGTTTACCGTTGCTTCTACGTTCTCCACACAGTTGGTTGAGATTTTCGGCAGCTACCGGAATCTGATGTGCCTCTATGCGGTACTGGCAATCGTTTCCTTCTGGGGCCTGTACAAGACCTCCGAGGAGCGCTATGTCATGCCGAAGGATCCGAACGCTGCAGGCCTGAAGCAGTTGGTTTATGTATTCCGCCACAAAGAGATCTGGCCGGTAATACTTACCTGGTGCCTGGCGGCGGTCAGCTATGGATTTATGTTTGCATCTTCGGTATATTATGCACAGTATATCATGGTACCGCATCGTGTTGATCTGGAGACCATGGATGAAGCTACGATTGGCGCACTGACAGGTTCTACGATTTCCGTTTACATGGGCTTTATTTCCGTTGGAGCGCTTATTTCCATGATGGTGCTGATGCCGATTTTCCTGAGAAAGTTCAAGACCGGTTATCAGGCACTGATTGTTTCCCAGATTCTGACAATCGCGTGCTATGTGATTCTGTTCTTCACCGGACGCATGAACTTCTGGTATTGCTGTATCCTTTCCTTTGTCGCGACCGCAGTCGGAGCGATGGTAAACGCTCTGGTGAATGTCCTGGTAAACGATACCATTGACTTCATCCTCCTGAAGGAGGGCAAGCAGCTGAACGGTATCGTCTCCTCGGTCAAGGGCTTTGCCCAGAAGTGCGGCAATACCGTGACGAACTCTGGTATTCTGGCCATCATCGCAGTAGCAGGCTTCAGTACTGATTATGGTATCTTTGGCCAGCCGGCTTCCGCGACGACTTCCATCAACATTGCCCGTTTCCTTGTTCCGGCTCTGGCATCTGTTGTAATCCTTGTTGTCATACTGTTCTACCCGCTGAAGAAATACTTCCCGGAGATTGCGGCTATGAAGGAAAAGATGAGAGCGGAGCAGGGCGAGTAGAACGAATAATTTAAAACGACGAAAGTTGTTTACTATAGTTTCTGCAATCAGCACGGATGGCTTCCCCTGAGGAGGGGAAGCCATTTTAATCATATAGTTGTAATTTTATTCCATAATAGAGCGAAAACTGTTTCATAAGTCAGGAGGAAATTTAGCATGAAGCATCTCGGTTTTAACCCTTATCTCCCCTTCTGGGAGACGGTTCCGGATGGGGAACCGCATGTATTTGACGGAAGAGTGTATATTTTCGGGAGCCACGACCGGCTCGGCGGCACGGTTTTCTGCGAAGGCGACTATGTCGGGTGGAGCGCGCCGGTGGATGACCTCGGAAACTGGCGCTATGAAGGTGAGATATATCGGAAGGAGCAGGATCCGATCAATGGGGCGCCCTATGTCCCGGATCACCGGATGAAAGAGGCTTCCGCTTCTGAGGCGGGGACGGAGACGGCTCCAGGATATGGAATCCCGGAATATGACCACGCATTTTCAGGAGATGACATGCATCTGCTCTACGCCCCGGATGTGGCAAAAGGGCCGGACGGCAGGTATTATCTGTACTACGCGCTTGATTTTGTGAATGTGATTTCGGTGGCCGTGTGCGATACCCCGGCGGGAAAATATGAATTTCTCGACTATGTGAGAAAAGCGGACGGGACAATCCCGCAGATCGGGCGCTGGTTCGACCCGGCGATTCTCTCCGAGAAGAGCGGCAATTATCTCTACTACGGGTTCTGCCCGCCCGTGCGCTTCCCGGGGATGGAGCATCTGGAAATCCCGGGGAGCATGATGATCCGCCTGGCGGACGACATGCACACGATTATCAGCGAGCCGAAGTGTGTGGCGAACGGTTGCGACACTGCAAAGGGAACCGGCTATGAGGCACATCCGTTTTTTGAGGCGTCCAGTATCCGCAGATTTGGAGACTGGTATTATTTTGTTTACTCCAGTCTGCAGGGGCATGAGCTCTGCTACGGCATGGCGAAGACCCCGGAAGGCCCGTTCGAATATAAAGGCGTGATTGTCTCTAACGGCGACCTCGGCCTGAACGGCAATGAGCTTGCAGTCAACTATACCGGCAACAACCACGGCGGCCTGGTGCAGATCAAAGACAAAACCTATATTTTCTGGCACCGGCAGACCCACGGCACCGGATTTTCCCGGCAGGGGTGCGCGGATGAGGTGCAGATCCTGGGCGATGGAACCATCCCGCAGATTGCAATCACAAGCTGCGGCCTGAACGGAGGACCACTCCCGGCAAAAGGGCACTATGAGACTTACATCGCCTGCCACCTCACCGAAGCAGACCGGACAAAGGTCGGCCACGTCGCGGAGCCGGGACCGGAAGGCGGCGCGATCGTGATACCGGAGGAGTGGCCGTATGTGAGTGAGGAGCCGATAGCTGCAGAAAGTGCAGCGGCGGAAGAAAGCGCTGCAAAAGAAAATACAGCAGCAGTGGGAAACGCAGCGGCAGAAAATAAAGGCATGAAGCCATTCGTCTATAATCTGCGGCAGGGCGCGATAGCAGGGTTTAAATATTTTTCATTCGATGGCACAGAGAATAAGATGACTCTGGAGCTTCGCGGCAGCGGAAGCATCGAAGCGCGTCTGGACACGCCGGAAGGCACGGCAGTCGCGAGTGCCGGTACGGATACGTCAAAAGACACGCCCTATTTGGAAAAACCTTCTTCGGGTGGATGGAAAACAGTAAGCGCCCCGCTCACTGCGACAGAAGGCACACATGCGCTGTACTTTGTTGTCACAGAGGGCAGACTGGACTTTGCGTCGTTTGAAATATTGTGAATGAGTTTTAGTAGAGCATTTCCTCCAGATACGGACAGCGTTTTTCGGCTTCTCCGTCGGAGGAAAGCATCCCCTCACAGGAGACATGGCGTATTTTGCGGCAGTAAGTGTCGCAGCGCCAGGTCTCAGGAGCCCAGTCCGGCTGCTGGTCCGCTGCGGCGATTAGCACCTGGAGCGCGTGGCGTTCCTCCCTGCTCATAAGACCCTGGTTTTTCTGCAAAAACAGATAGGCTGCTTCGGCGGCCTTTTTTGTGCTGTTGTTTGAAGCAGATGTGTCCGCAACAGGTGTATCTGTAATATTCATTTTGCCACCTCCAATGCAATAAGTCGTAACATATTTTTTGTTAAAAAAAGTATAAGCGTATTTTTCAGAAAAGTCAATCGGAGGAAAAGAAACGACGGCGAATTTCAGGTGTATTCGGGAGTGTAAGTCCTGGTATTTTTCCTGACAAGTACAATTACATACTCAAAGCTGACTGAAATTGCGGCAGCCGTTGGTATGGAAAGTGGCCTTTGCGCCAAGTTTATTGGGAACTTAAGTACATTAGGGATCGTCAGGCGGGAGACGCCGGTTACGGACCGCAATTCAAAATTTCCAAAACAGGATTTACAGAGACACTGCGGCAAAAACAGGACGGGGTAAATCTAAGGCTGATCGGACTGGAGGAGCTTCTGGAGGAAGTGAAAGAAGAGGAAGGCAAAGATGTCATGGCCATAGCCGCATACTTTCACCTGCGTTTTGAGGAAATCCATCCGTTTGCCGACGGGAACGGCCGCCTGGGGCGGACTTTGCTGAATTATTACCTCATGACACATGATTATCCTCCCCTGGTGCTGTTCGAGGAGGACAAAAAGACCTATTACATGGCACTGACTGTATTCGACAAGACAGGAGAAATCGACGGGTTTCTGGCGCGCATAAGAAGTATTCCAGCTTCGCTGGACGCGGTCGACGCAGGCGGATAGGGCGAGAGAATTCCCCCTATCCGATTGTGTGCTGGGCATGGCATCGGAAATGGAGAATTTCAGATTGGAGTGATGCACAAAGGCAAGTGAACAGACTTCACTCACATTTTATTTTTGTGTTGTAATTTGCTATACAAAATGCTATAATAATTCTCAGATTATTAGGAAAGGTGGCGCATAGATATGGCAAATAAAACGGCAAACGTAACTGCTCGTGTTCAGCCGTCCATCAAGCAACAGGCAGAAGCTGTTCTTGATCGTCTCGGAATCCCTGTTTCTGTACTGATAGATTCCCTGTATCGTCAGATTATTATGACGAACAGTATTCCTTATTCCTTAAGCATTCCTGCTATGCCAACAGCTGATTCTTTATCGAAAGCGGAATTTGATGCTATGATGGAAAAGGGATTGACGCAGGCAAAGGCCGGAGAAGGTCTTGATCTCGACGATGCATTTAAAAAGATTAATGAGAGTATATGAGTATGGAATACAGAGTAAAGCTGACCAACTACGCCATTGAGCAAATGCAGGAGACTGTTTCCTATATTTCAAAGGTGTTGCTGTCGCCTGACATCGATTGCATTTTTGATGCTTTCCTCTCTTCACCCGTGCCTGTAAGCGTATTTCTTACGGTACTCACTGGGCGTACTCCCGATCCGCTTCCGGAAAATTCTGGAAAAATAATTGCAGTCATAGATCCCGATATAGGCCGCAATCTCCTGAATCTGCATGTTCGTAGTGGTTAATAACCGCAGCGCGACATGCAGTTTTTGCGTGGTTACATAATCCGCCAGATTTTCGTGTACTTCTTGCTTAAACATCTTCGATAAATAGGGCGAGCTGACGCTGAAATGTGCGGCAATCTCAGACAGAGTCAGGGGCTGATTGAGATTAAGCTCAATGTAGTTCAGCACATTTTTGATCAGCGGTGTGTTATGAAGACGGGATTTGTTTTTCACGAGAAGGCAGTACTCCCGTATCATTTTTTCATGAAGCTTTTCCAATTCCGTGAGGGAAGTACAGCTTTCGAACAGCTTTACATATTTTCTGGATATTTCATGTAAAAAAACGGGATGAAAGCATGAGAAAAAACGGACGAATCAGGAAGAAAAATGGAAGAAAAAACGGACAAATACAGGTAAAAAATCATTGAATAAACGGACAAGGAGGGATATACTAAGAGGAAGGAGGAATATGGTTCATGATAGCAAGGAAAATTGAGAAAGAACTCTCGCGATTTTTTTCATCTGAAGAAAAAAAGCCCTGTTGATTACGGGCGCAAGGCAGGTGGGAAAAACCTACATTATAGAAAATATCGGCAAAAAGATGTTTCAATCATTTGTAACAATCAATTTTATCGAAAACCGGCAGGCTGTATCTCTTTTTGAAAATGCAGTGGACAGTGCATCCCTGCTTCTGCGGATTTCCGCAATCGCGGATGCGCCTTTGATCCCTCATGAAACTTTGATTTTTCTCGATGAGGTGCAGGAATACAAAGAGATTGTCACAGCGATTAAGTTTCTGGTGGAAGAGGGCAGTTATCGCTATGTTTTAAGCGGTTTCCTGCTTGGGGTAGATTTGAAGGATATCCGTTCGGTTCCGGTAGGGTACATGGACATTCTTGAGATGTATCCGTTGGATCTGGAGGAATTTGCAGCGGCAAATGGAATATCCGATCGAGTGATGGACGCACTTCGCACCGCGTTTTCTCAAAAAGAGTCAGTCGATCCGGTGGTCCATGAAAAAATGATGGAACTGTTTCGGCTGTACCTGATTGTCGGAGGGATGCCGGCGGTAGTGGACAGATATCTGGAAACACACAATCTGCAGGAGGTTTTGCGCACACAAAGGTCGATTATTACTCTTTATAAAAAAGATATCGCGAAGTACGATCCGGAGGATAAACTGTATCTTGAGGAAATTTTTGACCTGATCCCCAGTGAACTGAATGCGAAAAATAAACGATTTATCTTAAAAAATCTGAATGAGAATTTTAAATTTTCCCGATACAGCAACAGCTTTTTGTGACTGAAGGATGCGGGTGTGGCACTTCCGGTATTTTGCGCGGACGAACCAAAGGTGCCGTTGCTGCTTTCGAAAGCGACGAATCTGTTTAAATTATTTTTGGTGGATGTGGGACTCCTGGCATCTATGTATGCCGGGGATATTCAGATTCGGATTTTAAATCAGGAGCAGGATATCAATTTTGGCTCTGTATATGAAAATATAGCCGCACAGGAGCTGAAAGCACATGGATTTGACCTGTATTATTTTAACAATAAGAAACAGGGGGAAGTCGATTTCCTGGTGGAACGAGAGGGAGAGGTAATACCGATTGAGATTAAATCCGGGAAGAGTTATGCGAGGCATGCTGCCCTGGATCATCTGACGGAAAATAAAGCATACACAATAAAAGAGGCTTATGTTTTTCGCAATGGAAATGTCAGTATAGACGGCAAAATCATATATTATCCGATCTATATGCTGATGTTTTTAGAAAAAACACAGCTGGCAGAACCTCTGATTTATAATCCGGATTTTGGTGCGCTGATGTGAGGGATGGTAATTACTCAGGACACTACCTCGCACTTGCTGCTTGCTGCGAGGTACGGATGAAAACTCATGGCATTTATGATACTGTAGTTATTTTTGCAGCAGACAACGTCGATGCAGAAGTGTATTTTGCTATTTCTGACTGTGCATGGTAGAAGCAGACTATCATAAAGAACCAGGAAAGAACTGGGGTGAAACAATATGGTGATACCAACGAATATAAAAACATTATTGTCCGGGAATGTTATTGAACTGGATGAACAGATTCTTCCGGCCACTTGAGGTGAAGAGTGGAAAGGACTATGAGAAGCATTCCGCTCTGACACAGGTTTTGAGTAAAGATGCTTACCATATGGAGAACGCAGTTGTCTTTACGAACGAAAATGTAAATAATAAAGGTAAGATTTCCTATCGGCCAATTTATATGGTGATGTTTTTGAAAGAGAAAGAAATCGAATTTGGCGATTTATCGGTGGAACGGTTTTGCATGTAAAACAAAGGTTTTTCTTCCTTAATGCGATTGATAAGCAGGGCTTTCCCCTGCTTATTTCGAGTGTGCAGGTCCGAGCGGCAGACGGGCAGATTTTCCTCTTTACGCATCCATACGGAACGGCATCAGTGCCTCGTCAGAAGGAATCCGGTGCTCCTTTCGGTATTTCTGCGGCGACATCTGATATTGCGAGCGGAACACACGGGAGAAATGGTCAGAAGAATTGTATCCCACCTTCTCCGCGATATCTCCAATGCTCATATTTGTGTTTATCAGATAATCCACCGCTTCTGACATCCGCAGGCCTTTGATCAGCTCAGTGAAATTCTGCCCGGTATTCTGCTTGATGAGCGTGCAGAGGTAAGGCTCACTGTAATGGAAAAAGTCGGCCAGGGTGGACAGGGTCAGCGTCTGATAATGGTGCTGGATATACTGGAGCACCAGGGAAAACTCGGAGCCGAACTGGTAATCATAAAACTGTACCGTCTTACTGTAGTTGCGCAGCATGTAAGAAAACATCTGATTCAGCCAGCTGATGCAGCAGTCGTTGCTGTACGGATCCGGCTTGTAGCATTCGAGCATGGCGTTAAAGACGATCAGCCGCAGCCATTTGGTAGTCGGACAGAAAAACAGCAGATAATTTGTGTGGTTATTATCCGATAAAAAGGTGCGGAAAAACTGCGAAAGCAGATTCTTCCCGGACAGCAGGGACAGGAAGGTCTTGTTAAACGTACTCCTCCGCAGCATAATACAAAGCACGGTAGAGTCATCGTCGATCGTCAGGTCATGCAGAGAGCCGGGGGCGACCATACAGAATTCCTCCTCCCGGAGGGTGCGCGCACTCTTTTCAAACTGAAACGTACATTCTCCGCTGGCGACATAATTGATTTCGAAGTAATTGTGCTTATGGAGCAGCGGGCGGGTATGGCGCGGATGACGGATGATAAAGACATCGCGGGAATTCGGGATGATATCGGTCTCCATCACGCAGGTCGGGTCGTTTTCGTACGCATTGATGGTAAATACCAGAGAATCGATGAACTGGTTGATTTCCTCCATGCTCATATCATCCAGCATCTGGTGCGGCGAGACGCCTGGCAGAGGCGTCTCAGAGAGAAGTTCCTTGCGGTACAGATAATTAATCATTTCGAGAAACTGCATCCGGCTGCCGGTTCTCTGATAATAGTCGGTCAGATGTTTCTGAAAATCCCCATAAGTGATATAGTAGTTCATAAAGTACCTCAGAATATAACGAAAACAAAAATCAGTGGTGAAACGATAAATTTTATTGAAGTATACCACATCCTTTCACAAGTTGGAAATAAAAATATGCCGGATTGTCTTTTGGGATATAAATATTAATTTGTGAAAATAAGTCGGATTGAGTAAAAGAAAGAACATGGAAATTTTGACAGATCTTCACTAAACTGACACTATCAGATTTACTGTAGCAAGCTTCTGGCAAACGGTGAAAATTTTGCCGCCTGCTATTGAATGGAAAGTGAGGATAGCTATGAAGATTACAAATGTCAGAATCAATGGTATTGAAAATCCATTGGGGTATTGCATGGAGGGGCTTACCTGCTCCTGGAATGTCTGCGATACCGTGAGCAAAAAACAGACAAACGCAGTCATTGAGGTGAGCACAAGCGCTGATTTTGAGGAGGATGACATCCTTTACAGGGTAGAGGGCTCGTCGGTGGAGCAGGGAGGGGAGTACCTGGAAGATCTGGAGCTGGATCTGACTCCGCGGATGATATATTATTATCGTGTCTGCGTGACCGGAGACGCCGGGGATGAAGCAGTGAGCGAGACGCAGACCTTTGAGACGGGCAAGATGGACGAGCCGTGGACGGCTGACTGGATTGCCGCACAGAAGGAAGACACGTTCCACCCGGTTATGACAAAGAGCTTTTCGCTTAAGGGAGAGGTGGCCCGTGCGCGGCTTTATATTTCCGGCGTGGGCATGTTTGAAGCATATTTAAATGGAGAGAAGCTGGGAGAGGAATATCTGACGCCTTATGTCAATAATTATGAGACGAATATTCAGGTCATCACCTTCCCTGTGGAGGAGTGCCTGAAGGCGGAAAATACCCTGGAGATTATGCTTGGAAAGGGTTGGTACATGTCGGTCTTCGGTCTGGCACTTCAGGCGAACAATTACGGCGACCGCATGGCAGCGATCGCGGAGCTGCATGTTGAGTACGCGGACGGTACAGACGAGGTGATCGCGACGGACGGCAGCTGGGAATACTATGGCTCGGATATCGAGGATTCCGGCATCTATCTGGGAGAAACGCTGAACCGTCAGCTGTGGAAGGCGGGTAGCGCCTCCCCACAGGGTGCGGTTGCCAATTCTGATGCATTGTGTGCGGGGAAGCAGGACGGGAACCCGAAAAAGCCTGTAGAGGTGCTCACTGATCCGACCGCTGATGAGGGGACGAAGAACCTTGTGAAATCCCACCTGATGGATCGCATCAGTATCCCGGTGCTGGTGAAGGAATCAATCCCGGTTAAAGAGGTGATTCAGACGCCGGCCGGGGAGACGGTGCTCGACTTTGGTCAGAACTTCGCTGGGTTTGTGGAATTTAAGGCGGAGCTTCCGGCCGGGACGAAGGTGGTTCTGGACTGCGGTGAGATTCTGCAGAAGGGGAATTTCTACAATGGCAATTACCGTGACGCGCAGTCCCGGTTTATCTATGTGTCGGACGGCAGGAAAGAGACCGTGCGCCCGCACTTTACTTTCTTTGGATTCCGCTATATCCGTGTGACCGGCTGGGTGGGCGAACTGAAGGCGGAGGATTTCATCGGCCGTGTACTTTATTCGGATATCCGCAGGACGGGCTTTATCACGACGAGCAATGAAAAAATCAACCGTCTGTATGAAAATACCGTGTGGGGCCTGAAGTCCAATTTTATCGACATGCCGACCGACTGCCCGCAGAGAAGCGAGCGTCTTGGCTGGACGGGCGACGCGCAGGTATTCGCGCCGACCGCGAGCTACCACATGGATACGAGAGCGTTTTTCCATAAGTTCATCAAGGATTTGAAGGATGAGCAGGAGTATTTGAGCGGCGGCATGCCGAATTTCCTTCCGAACATGGGACATCAGGAGACGGCGGGCAGCGTCTGGGGCGACATCGCGACCTTCCTTCCGTATACGATGTACACCTATTATGGCGATAAAAAGGAACTGGAATACTGCTATCCGATGATGAAGGGCTGGGTGGATTACATCGACCGCCAGGACGCGAAGCGGGGACGCACCTATCTGTTTGATTTTATGGATACCTTTGGCGACTGGCTGGCACTGGACGGCCCGACGCCGAGCAGCTTCAAGGGCAGCACGGACGACACCTACGTATCTACGCTGTATTATTACCGTTCCACACAGATGGTGCGCGAGATGGCCGAGGTACTGGGAAAGACGGAGGACGCGGCGCACTACGGCGATCTGGAGGAAAAGATCGAGGCGGCGATTTACAATGAATTCTTTACGCCGAGCGGAAGGCTTGCAATCAATACCCAGAGTGCCGCTGTGATCGCGATGAAGTTTGGACTGGGGCAGGATCGCGAAAAACTGAAGGCGCAGTTCCGGGCAAGGCTGCAGCAGGATCTGAATCAGATCAAGGGCGGCTTTGTGGGAGCGCCGCTTCTGTGCACCGTACTCGCGGAGGCGGGCATGGTGGAGCTGGCCTATGACTTCTTATTAAAAGAGGGCTTCCCGAGCTGGCTCTACAGCGTCAACCTGGGCGCGACGACCATCTGGGAGCGCTGGAATTCTGTATTTGAAGACGGCACGATCAGCGACACGGGCATGAATTCCCTGAACCACTACTCCTACGGCTCTGTCATGGAATTTGTCTATGCGTACGTGGCGGGCATCCGTCCGCTGACGCCTGGTTTCAAGAGCGCCATCCTTGCACCGCATCCGGACATCCGCATCCCGAAGGTGGACTGCACCTACGACTCCGTGAACGGAAAATATGTGAGCAACTGGGAGATCTGCGCGGACGGAAGGTTGAAGGTACATCTGGAAATTCCGTTCAACTGCGAGGCGGAGGTGGAGCTGCCGGGATATGATGCCGGGGCGGCATCGGCAGCAGATGGAGCTAATACCCGCCAGGGCGTGGATTCTGCAGCAAACTTTGAGACAGGCAATGCAGCTGCGGCCAGAACCTGCACAGCTGCAAATGGAGCTGGCATCAGCGTAAATGCGGACGGGAAGATGGTTCTCACAGCAGGCGCTTATGATTTCCTCTATCAGCCGACGGTAGATTATCGGAAACCGTACACACGCCAGACGACCCTTGGCAGACTCGCCCAGGATCCGAATGCGATCGGCATTTTAGGGAAATACACACCGGCCCTGGCGGGCATCGCGATGTCCGGCAACCCGGAGATGGCGGCAAACTCACTCGAAGCACTCTCCCATATGGGCTTCCTGCCGTTTGAACCGGCAGCGCTGGAGACGGCGATTAAGGAAATCACGGAGCTGGTCGTGGTACCGGCTTAATAGCTGCGTTGTTATGACAAGACATGCCGTCTTTGACAGAAATGCTGTAGTCAGAGAAGGTCAGCAAAAAAGGAACCATTAAGATTTATCATATAAACTTTAGACGCAGGAGGAAAAAACAATGATTAATTTAAAGGCAAACCCATTTTTCCTGGATGAGGAAGGTGTAAAGTGGGTTGAGGAGCCCCTCGCTTCCATGACAGAGGAGGAAAAGATCGGCCAGCTGTTCTGCCCGATCGGAGGAAATACGGATCCGGAATTCCTGAAGGGATTTGTGGAGGAATTCAAGCCGGGCGCCATGCTGTATCGCCCGATGCCGGCGGCGGAGGTGCAGAAGACGCACGCGCTGATCCAGAATACATCCAGAATCCCGCTGTTGTTTGGCGCGAACCTGGAGTCCGGCGGCAACGGCATCTGCGCGGACGGCACCTATTTCTCGCGTCCGATGGGCGTGGCAGCTACGGACAACCCGGTCAACGCGTATCGCCTGGGGGCGATCGCGGGTAAAGAAGCGCAGGCGGTAGGATGCAACTGGGCATTTTCCCCGATCTGTGACCTGGACCTGAATTACCGCAATCCGATCACCAATGTGCGTACCTTCGGAACCAACCAGGAGCGGATTATTTCCTTTGTGAAGGAACAGCTGAGAGGCTTAAGAGACAACGGCGTAGCGGCAGCCGTGAAGCATTTCCCGGGCGACGGCGTGGATGAGAGAGACCAGCATCTGGTGGCGTCTGTCAACAGCCTGTCCGTGGAGAAATGGGACGAGACCTATGGCAAGATCTGGCAGTCGGTTGTGGACGCGGGGACGCTTTCCATCATGGTCGGCCATATTTTACAGCCGGCATACAGCCGCTTCTTCAATCCGGATCTGACCGATGAGCAGATTCTTCCGGCGACTCTTTCCAAAGAGATCCTGCAGGGGCTGCTGAGAGGAAAGCTGGGCTATAATGGAATGATTGTGACAGACGCGACGCCGATGATCGGCTTTAACACCCCGATGGCGAGACGTGAGGCTGTACCGACAGCGATTGCTTCCGGCTGCGACATGATCCTGTTTAACAAGGACATCCGTGAGGATTATCAGTTTGTCCGTGACGCGCTGGCGGATGGCCGCCTGACCTGGGAGCGCGTAGATGAGGCTGTGACCAGGACACTGGCGATGAAGGCGGCGATGGGACTTCCTGCAAAGAAAGCGGCCGGGACTCTGGTGCCGGGCGAGGAAGCACTCTCGGTCGTAGGATGCGAAGAGCACAAACAGCAGACCAGAGAATGCGCCGACGAGGCCGTGACTCTGGTGAAGGATACGCAGTCCCTGCTGCCGATCTCTCCGGAGAAATATAAGAAAATCCGTCTGTACCTGCTGGAGGATCGCGTGGGCGGCGGATTTAAGGACGGCGAGGGCGCTTCCGGCAGCATCAAGGCGAAGCTGGAAAAGGAAGGCTTTGAGGTATCCCTTTTTGATTACAGCAACCTGGACTTCTATGAAATGTTTGAAGGCGGCGTCGAGGATATCAAGAGCAAATTTGACCTGGCAGTCTATGTGGCCTGCATTGATACGGCCAGCAACCAGTCCGTGCGCCGGATTGACTGGGTACATCTGATGGCTGCGGACGCACCGTGGTTTTTGAATGACGTACCTGCGATGTTTATTTCTATCGCGAACCCGTATCATCTGGTGGACGCGCCGATGGTGAAGACCTTTATCAACGCTTACACGCCGAATGAGGAAGTAATCGACGAGGTCGTAGAAAAGATCATGGGCCGGTCAGAATTCAAGGGCGTCAACCCGGTAGATCCGTTCTGCGGGATCTGGGGCGCGAGGTTCTGAATAGATGCTGTGAGAGCCTGCGCTGACTGTGAACAAGCGTATATTCAAAGAAAACAACGGCTGCGAGGACACGGATCGGACCGTACAATGGCGGGGCTGGCGGATGTCTGAGCAGTCGGCGGATAAGGAGAGTAAGGAAATGGACGAAATGCCTCTGGAGATGATTTTCGGAAATTATGTAGCCTGGGAAGCGAAGGAAGGCACCTGGTTTCTGAATTTTATGAATGGGTCGGAAAATATGTACCTGCTGGAGGGCGAGGACAAAGCCCTGCTGATCGACACCGGCTATGCGGTGGGTAACCTGCGCGCGTTTGTGGAGAAGCTGACGGATAAACCGCTCCTGGTGGTGAATACCCATTTTCATCCCGATCACGCGGCCGGAAATGGCGAGTTTGAGGAAGTCATGATGCACTGGAATTACAAGGTGGATGAGCCGTCCGTCACCACGCCGGGCTCGGGACCGTTCCCAATCGAAGCACTTCCGCATCCGGACTATAAAAAGATTTTGTTAAAAGACGGGGATGAGATCGAGCTGGGCGATCACACGATTGAAGTACTGGAGGCGAAGCCGGCGCATTGCAACAGCACCCTGTTTTTCCTGGACCGCAAGGAACGCCTGCTGTTCTGCGGCGACGACTTTGAGGCTGCACAGGTGATGATGTATGACAATTCCATGAATCCGGACGCACCCTACGAGGTGCGGGAGCGTCTGACGAATCTCCGCGAGAATGCGCAGCGGCTTAAAGGTCTGAGCGATGAGTACGACTGGCTGTTGCCCAACCACAACGGATATCCGATTGCGAAGAGCTATCTGGATGACTACATCGGCCTGGTGAACGCGGTCTTTGCGGGAACCGCTGTAATTGAGGATAAGCTGAATCACCCGCTTGTAGATATGGATCCGAGGGCACCATTATTGTGCCGGGTACGGTATGGGAAGGGCAGCATTTTCATCCTCAAAGAAGAACTGATGAAGGTATACGGCGCGGGTGAGTGAGTCCCAATGCATGGAATTGGCGCGTGGGAATCAATGGCCTCGGCAATGGCTATATCGGCATCCGCAGCGCGACAGAGGAGCGCTATCTGCGGGAAACCAGAGGGGTCTTTGTAGCGGGAACCTTTAACAAATTTGATGAAAACGAAGTGACAGAGCTGCCAAACGCGGCGGATATGATAGCGATCGAGCTGACGATTGACGGAGAACCGTTTGATCTGACCGTTGGAAGCATGTGGAATTTGACTCGCATTTCATCCCCTGGTGGGAGGAAGTGAGCTTCCATTGCGTCTGGCATGGACAGGGCTATCAGGTCACACTCTCGAACGAGGAGATCCGGGTTGGCGCGGACGTGGAGAACGAGGAAGTGCTGCCGGTGGTCATTCACCACGTGGGACAGCTCCTGAAGCCGGGCGAAACGGGACGCAGCAGGATTTCATAAATAGCTAAAGGGGGGAACATATGAAAGCAACAAAATGGAACGAAAACTGGATGTTCTGGGAGGACAAGGACTCGTTCGCGCTGGTCTGGAATGTACCGGAAACCGCACAAAAGGTCACACTTCCGCATGACGCGATGCTGGAGCGCCGCGCCTATGCAGAGAGCCCGAATATGGGAAACACCGGATTCCGGGACGGCGGGATCTACTGCTACGTGAAAAACCTGCACGTACCGGAGAGCGCGAAAGAGAAGCTTCTGATGTTGAAATTTGAAGGCGTCTATATGAACGCGATGGTTTATGTAAACAGCCAGCTGGCGGGAAAGAATATGTTCGGCTATTCGACCTTTTATGTACCGCTGAATGATCTGATCAAATATGGTGAGGATAATGAGATCCGTGTGCAGGTGCGCAACAGCGGCATGACAAACAGCCGCTGGTATTCCGGCAGCGGAATTTACCGGGACGTATATCTGCTGGAGTCGGAGCAGACCTATCTGGTGCCGGAGGGAGTCCGTGTGACGACGGAATCTGCGGATGACAGCTGCGCGGTGATCAAGGTTACTTCCGAGCTGAAAAATCTGCGTCCCGCGCCGGCAGATCTGACGCTGGAGACGGTGATCCGCGGCGGAGCGGGAGTGGAGGTTGCCAGAGAGCATGCCGCTGTCATGCTGTTCGGACAGGAAGAGCAGACACTCTCTCAGAGAATTGCGGTGGCCAATCCGCAGCTCTGGTCGGATGAGAATCCGGCGCTTTATACGTACGAGATTGCCTTAAAAGCAGGGGATAAAGTGGTCGATTCCGAGTCTGGCACCTTCGGCATCCGCACCCTGCAGCTGGACGCGAAGCACGGCCTTCGGGTAAACGGCAGGAGCGTGAAGCTGCGCGGAGCCTGTGTACACCATGACTCCGGACTGCTCGGTGCCGCAACCTTTGAAGAATTCCATCTGCGCCAGGCGAAAATCCTGAAGGAAGCCGGATTTAACGCGGTACGTTCCTCCCATCAGCCGATGGCTCCGGCCATGCTGAAGGCCTGCGATGAGGTGGGTATCTATGTGATGGATGAGTTTTCCGATATGTGGAACCGTGCCAAATCCGATCTGGACTATGCGCTTTATTTCCAGGAGTGGTGGGAGAAGGATGTGACGGCGATGGTGCGCCGCGACTACAATCACCCTTGCGTTGTGCTGTATTCGATCGGCAACGAGATTCCGGAGATCGGCAGCGATGCTGGCGCGAAAATCTGCTACGAGATGAACAAAAAGTTCAAAGAGCTGGATGGCACCCGCTATACCACCGCCGGAATCAACGGCGTCTTCGCGGCCGGAGACCGGATCGGCGAGATCATGGCAGATCTGGCGAAGGACTCTGCGGCAGCAGATGCGGCTGATGGAGAGGACGCACCTGCTGCCGGCGGCAATGTCAACGACTTTATGACGATGATGGATACCCGCATGAATGACATCGTCGTCCACCGCGCGATTTCCGACAAGCTCGAAAAAGCCTGCGCTTATCTGGATGTCGCCGGATACAATTATATGACCGCGCGCTACGAGCGGGACGCAAAGGACTATCCGAACCGTGTCATCGTAGGCAGCGAGACCTATCCGCCCGACATCGCGAGAAACTGGGGCATCATCAAAAACGCTTCCCACGTCATCGGCGACTTCACCTGGACCGGCTGGGATTATATCGGCGAAGCAGGCGTCGGTATCCCTGCTTATCACTGGGGCGAAGGCGGATTCGGCGCAGAATTCCCGGCACAGCTGGCCTACTGCGGTGATATTGATATCACCGGCAGAAGAAGACCGGCGTCGTATTACAGAGAATGCGTTTTCGGCCTCCGAAAAGAGCCGTACATCGCCGTGCAGAACCCGCGCCATTACGGCGAGCCGCTGATCAAGACTCCCTGGGTCATCAGCGACGCGACCCCATCCTGGACCTGGGAGGGCTGCGAGGGCAAGCCGGTGATCATCGAGGCCTACGCACCCGGCGATGAAGTGGAATTATTTGTAAACGGCAAATCCGTCGGCAGGAAGCCGAGCGGAGAGGCCGCAGGCTATCGGACTCTTTTCGAAACCACCTATGAGCCGGGGACAGTGACGGCGGTGGTGTACAAAAAAGAGGACGCAACTGATACCCTGAAATCCTCTGCTGCAGCACAGGCTGAGCTTCACACCGCAGCGGCACCGACACAGGTGGCTCTTACCTGTGAGAAAACCCTGGTGGCGGATTCCCCACGCTGCGCTATGGACGAATCTAAGGAAGAGCTTCTGTTCATTGACGTGCAGCTGCTCGACGCCGCGGGCACTCTGGCGACCGGAGCTGAGAGCAGGCTGAAGGCAGAGGTTTCCGGCGGAGCCGTCTTGGCCGGATTCGGAAGCGGTAATCCGAAGCCGGATTACAACTATCTCGACGGAGTCGCCGACACCTGGGGTGCGACGGCGCTTCTGATCCTTCGAAAGACCGGCACCGGGGAGGCTGTTCAGGTGAAAGTGAGCACCGAGGATGGACTCACGGGAGAGCTGGAGATAGAAGGATAAAAAGGCAGCTCCTTTACAAAGACGAGCAGTGAAGAGAAAAATAAAGAAAGGGGAAATAAAGGGGAAATTGAAGATGAGCGGCTGTTTCAGCCGCTCATTTTGTAGTAAATCATAAAATGTTATAAAAATAAAACATTCCCTGATCGACATTTCAGAATAATGTGGTAGAGTATAGGCAGGAATGGAGGGATGCTCATGAACGAAAAGCTGGGAACTCGCATCAGGGCTATGAGAAATGCAAGGAATCTTACGCAGGAGCAGCTTGCGGAAGCGATTGGAGTAAGCAGACAAAAGTATGCTCGTATTGAAAATGGAACCAATAACATTACTTTGGATATCCTGACCAAAATTGCAAAGATTTTGGATATTACCGTCAATGATATTACAAAAGTTGTGGATGAGACTCCGGTTGTCGCATACAGAGTGGGAGAAGAAAACGCTTCTTCAAAACAAATATTTGATATGCTGGACTTGTTTTATGCAAACAAACATCTGTATTTGAAATTACTGGATAGTGATATAGAGCAGTAAAGAGGAGGACTACGTGCAGGAAAATAGAAAAAGAGAAATTCGAATTGAAGCGGATGGTTTCAGAGAAAAATGTAAAATCAGCCGTTTTGGCATCATGGATTTGTTTAAAGACTGTGAGCGTATGGGATATAAGTTGATTCGTTACCCATTAGGAGAGACCGCAGATCTGGGCTTTGCCATGATTAAGGATGGAGATACTGTGATATTTACGAATTCATCCTGCCGCTTTTCAAGAGAAATATTTACATTAGCTCACGAGATAGGCCATGTCCTTTTACACATGTGTGGTGAGTCTCCTTATATTGATGATGCCATCACGATCTCAGGCAGAAGCACTGATGCGACAGAACAGGAGGCAAATTATTTCGCGGCCTGTTTATTGATGCCTTCGGATGAAGTGGATAGATTCTTTGATACAAGACTCACCGATCTTTCTGATAGAAGCCTGTCAGCGATGGACATTGCAAGAATGATGTCAGAATTCAATGTCAGCTTTGATATGGCTTTGAATCGTCTGGAAAATCTTGGAAAAATAGACGCTAATGAACATCAAAGACTTGACAATGAAAAAAATGAGCATCGTGTAGGGAAATTACTTCAAAGTGTCGGCGGTAATGCGAAGCTAAATATGCCGGGGAATGTGACAGATATACCTTATGAATATATTAACTATGTTATTTATAATTACAACCATAGTGCAATTCCATTAGAAACACTGGAAAAAGCATTAAAATGTTATCATTTAAATATAGAAGATATCAGCGACCGGCTGGTAGTTCATGAAGTGGGAGAAGATGATGACTTAAGTGATATGATAGGAGGTTTGGAAGATTGAAAGCCAGAGCCTCTTTGGATACGAATGCAATCATTCATTTTTATCGAGCAAATTTGCAGCATATTCTTTTTGAACTCTTTGAAGATGGCGTTTTTATATATGAGCAGATAAGAAATATAGAGCTTAAAAATCATGGCAAAGAAGTTTTGGAAAAGGTTGATGCAGACATTGGGCACTTACTCAATAATAACGGATGATATTAAACAGGGTGGGCCATATATGTCGCTATTGCAATTTGACGATGATGTTATGCCTTTTTCGTTTTCAGATGTGCTGATACTCCGGTATCTGCTTGGCAGTGTGAATGCAGCTCAAACGATAGAAGATTTTAATACAATTAATACTCCCTCTGAGATGAACTGGTCGTTTTACAGCCACACGAAGAAATTTGTTAAACGTTTTTTAAAAGAACCATATCGCTTACAAGACAAAATTTGGTTGCAGAATCTGGCGAATGAAAAAGATATAAAAATAATAAGTAAATTAAAAGAATTAGACAGAACGTTAAAAAATACATGAAAAGCTTTGCGGATGGTATTATTATCGAGTTCAAAGCGTTTGACCCCAAAAAAGAGAAGACTCTGGACGATACGACCAGGCGGGCTCTTGACCAGATCCGGGATATGAAATATGAGACCGATCTGGAAGCAAGAGGAATCCGCAGAGTTCGAAAATACGGATTCGCTTTTCGGGGAAAAGAAGTGCTGATTGAAGCAGAAAAGGAACAGTGATTTATACTTCCTTCATGCCTGTAAGAGTATTTCTTACGGTACTCGCTGGGCATAGCCCAGGATGTAGAAAATCGCAGAACTGGTGGTCCCAGGATGTACAAAATCGCAGAACTGGTTGACAAATCGGCCCGGAAAGGCTATACTGACCCACAAAGCATAGAAGGGAACAAGTAGAGAGCAGCGGAAAGCACAGAAAGTTACCGGCAGGGCGAAAGAGAATCACGCAGAGACAAAAACAGGGTTAAGAGCAGGGATTTGAGACAGGACGGCCTGAATCTTGCACTGACTTTGTGAGCTGGCATTTGCCCGATGATGAGAGGTGCGCGTGGAAGCTGTTTTTGAATACATCCCGGAGCTTCGCACCAAACGAAATCCATGGCAGTGCAGTATCAGATGTTATGACGCGGCAGAGGCTGTACCTGTTTGTCAGGTTTGGAAGGACATGAGATTTTCAGTAGGCTGCGGCGGGGTGACATCCGTTATCCGGTGTCAGGGTATGGGATAAGGCTGTGCTGTTTTCGGCATGATATTTTAGTACCCGGTGAGGCAGGCAGTGTGAGCTGTCTGTGAAATAAGGTGGTAACACGGGACTTACTGCTCTCGTCCTTATACTTGTGATAGGGACGGGAGTTTTTCATTATACTTACATTTCCCGCCTCTGTCAGAAAAGAACACCGCAAGACTGACAGAGTGGAGGAGCCCGTACTGTGTCGGCATAAAAGGTAAAACAGCGGATTCCTGTCTGCAGCAGTACGGTGTGATCCTTTTAAAAGGCGGTTTCACGGGAATGTTCAGATCATGCGGTCGAAGAAGACCGGGAAAGAGGAGGATGAAACAAATGCAGATTTATGAGGAACTGGTGGCAAGAGGCCTGATCGCGCAGGTGACGGATGAGGAAAAGATCCGCGATCTGGTGAACAATGGAAAGGCGACGTTTTACATCGGGTTCGACCCGACTGCGGACAGCCTTCATGTTGGGCATTTCATGGCGCTGTGCCTGATGAAGCGGCTGCAGATGGCGGGTAATAAGCCGATCGCGCTGATTGGCGGCGGGACGGCCATGATCGGAGACCCGTCCGGCCGCACAGATATGCGCCTGATGATGACACCGGAGACGATTGCACACAACGGAGACTGTTTTAAGAATCAGATGAGCCGCTTTATTGATTTTTCCAATGGCAGGGCGCTGATGGTCAACAACGCGGACTGGCTGATGAAGCTGAATTATGTGGAGCTGCTGCGCGAGGTCGGCGCGCATTTTTCCGTGAACCGCATGCTCGCGGCGGAATGCTACAAGCAGCGGATGGAGCGCGGATTGAGCTTCCTGGAGTTTAACTACATGATCATGCAGAGCTATGATTTTTACATGCTGTTCCAGAAATACGGCTGCAACATGCAGTTTGGCGGGGACGACCAGTGGAGCAACATGCTCGGCGGCACGGAGCTGATCCGCCGCAAGTTGGGCGAGGACGCATACGCGATGACCATCACGCTGCTTTTGAATTCTGAGGGAAAAAAGATGGGCAAGACCCAGAGCGGCGCGGTGTGGCTGGATCCGAATAAGACCTCTCCGTTTGACTTTTACCAGTACTGGAGAAACGTGGCGGATGCTGACGTGCTCAAATGCCTGCGGATGCTGACATTCCTCCCGCTGGAGCAGATTGATGAGATGGACAAATGGGAGGGCAGCCAGCTCAACCGGGCGAAGGAGATCCTGGCATACGAGCTGACGAGCCTGGTACACGGCGAGGAGGAAGCAAAGAAGGCTGAGGAAGGCGCCCGCGCACTGTTTTCGGGCGGAGGAAATACCGACCAGATGCCGACTGCCGAGATCTCTGAGGCGGATCTGGATGAAAACGGGTGCATGGAGCTGATCACGCTTCTTCACAAAACCGGCCTGGTTCCGACCCGCTCCGAGGGACGCCGCGCCATCGAGCAGGGCGGCGTGACCGTGGACGGCGAAAAGGTGACGGATGTGAAGGCGGTCGTGCCCGGAGAAAAGTTTGCGGACGGACTAGTCGTAAAGAGAGGAAAAAAGAATTTCCGGAAGGTACTGCTGAAAAAGTAAATATTAAAGCCTCACGAGGCCTGATTAGCCGGCATGCTCAGGGCCTGTCGGCCAATCGCTCACGCATCCTGCACCGCCTGATACGCGAATCGCAGGTTCTAAAAGCCTTGCCGTAGTCAGATATTGCCGGTCGGCGGCCGTATTTTCCGCATGAAACCTTCATATAGTGATATGAGGGGGAAAGCGGGGAGGCATTTTGCGGTGCGTGACAGAAATAGAACGGGGCAGCATTTTGCGGTGCGTGGTGGAAATAAAACAGGACAGCATTTTGTGGTGCGTGACGAAAACAAAACAGGACAGCGTTTTGCGGCGCGTGGCGGAAATAGAGCAGGGCGGTTTCTTACGGCAGGCTTTTCCTGTGCGGCGACTGTAGTTTTGCTGATTACCATTTACAGGGATCTGCCGCAGGGAGAGTCCGCCCAAAGAGGCCTGCTGCAGGCAGTCAGTGCCGGATCTGCCGTGGATCTGGACGAAAATGCTGCCTCAGATAGAGAGCAGGATCCGGACGAAAATGCTGCCTCAGATGGAGAGCGGGATCCGGACGAAAATTCTGCTTCAGAGGAAGACCAGGATCCGGACGACGTCCGGCGGGTAGCTCTGACCTTTGATGATGGTCCGCACCCGGTCTGGACCGTCAGGCTGCTTGACGGCCTGGCAGAGCGCAGCGTACAGGCTACATTTTTTGTGATTGGAAAGAATATACCCGGGAATGAGGATATCATCGCCCAGATGGATCAGGAAGGCCATCTGATCGGAAACCACACATACGACCATGTGAAAATCAGCGAGCTGAGTGTGAACGAAGCCTGTGAGCAGGTGGAAAAGACCAGTGCGCTGGTGAAGACGATTACAGGGAAGGACACCGAATACGTTCGCCCACCGTTCGGCTCCTGGTGCCAGGATCTGGAGTGTTCCTTTGAAATGTTTCCGGTTCTGTGGGACGTCGATCCTCTGGACTGGACGACGAAAAATACGAGTGATGTCGTGCGGCGCGTGCTCGAAGCAGTGGAGCCGGACGACATCATTTTATTGCACGACTGCTATGAATCATCTGTGGAGGCGGCCCTGCTGGTTGTGGATGCGCTGCAGGAGCAGGGATATGAGTTTGTGACCGTGGATGAGCTGATTTTGGAGTGAAAATCAATGGATTTATTCGAATATGCAAGACAAAAGACGATGCAGGAGGAGGCTCCGCTGGCTTCGCGGATCCGCCCGCGGACGTTGGACGAGGTGGTCGGGCAGGAGCATATCATCGGGAAAGATAAGATGCTGTACCGCGCGATTCAGGCGGACAAGCTGAGCTCCCTGATTTTTTACGGCCCTCCGGGGACGGGGAAGACTACGATCGCGAAGGTGATCGCGAATACGACGCGGGCGGAATTTACACAGATTAACGCGACCGTTGCCGGGAAGAAGGATATGGAAGAGGTCGTGAAAGCGGCGAAGGAGCATCTGGGCATGTATGGGAAGCGGACCATTCTGTTCGTGGATGAGATTCACCGTTTTAATAAGAGCCAGCAGGATTATCTGCTGCCGTTTGTGGAGGACGGGACGCTGATCCTGATCGGGGCGACGACGGAGAATCCTTATTTCGAGGTCAACGGCGCGCTGCTCTCCCGGTCGGTGATTTTTGAGCTGAAGCCGCTTGGCAGGGAGGACATCCGGACGATGATCCGCCGGGCGGTTTATGATAAAGAGCGCGGCATGGGAGCCTATAATGCGGAAATCGAGGAAGACGCGGAGGAATTTCTCGCGGACATGGCGGACGGCGACGCCAGACGGGCGCTCAATGCGGTGGAGCTGGGTGTGCTGACGACAGCGCCAGGCGCGGACGGAAAGATTCATATCACGTTGGACGTGGCTTCGGAGTGCATCCAGAAGCGAGTCATCCGTTATGACAAGGATGGGGACAGCCATTACGATGTGATCTCTGCCTTCATTAAAAGCATGCGCGGCTCTGACCCGGATGCGGCGGTGTACTATCTGGCACGGATGCTGTACGCGGGCGAGAGTGTGACCTTTATTGCGCGCCGGATCATGATCTGTGCCTCCGAGGATGTCGGCAATGCGGATCCGCAGGCGCTGCAGGTCGCGGTCGCGGCGGCTGGGGCCGTAGAGCGGGTCGGGATGCCGGAGGCACAGCTGATTCTTTCACAGGCCGCTCTTTATGTCGCCTGCGCGCCCAAGAGCAACTCCGCGACGAACGCGATCTTCAGCGCGATGAACGCGGTACAGAGCGCACCCGCCGCTGTGCCGCCCCATCTGCAGGATGCCCACTACAAAGGGGCGGCAAAGCTCGGGCATGGGACTGGATACGAATACGCGCACGATTTTCCGAAGCATTTTTCCAGACAGCAGTATCTGCCGGACGCGGTCAAAGACCAGAAATTTTACGAGCCGTCCGAAAACGGATATGAGCAGACCATCCGGAAATATCTGGACTGGATTCATGAGTGAGCGCGGGCGAAGCATGCTTTCCCTGAAAAGATAATTCCCGGGTGAGTCTGATACCCCGATGTCCGCATTATCCCGAAAGGGAGCCGGGCCTGGCTGCCTGGCCATCTGCATTGACACAAATTATTTTTGCCGGATATTCTGATGCTTTCGCCAGGTACAGACACAGAGGATGGCAAACACTGCGGCCGCACCGCCGGTGACAGCCCAGGGAATCCACCCGGCCGTCAGAAGACAGACTCCATCTCTCATCGTGGTGACGCCAAAAAACGCAAAAATCACGAACGCAAGTTTATCCAGGAAGCCGGCCGGCATTTTGCTTTCGATCAGATGGCCGACCATCATGCCGATCAGGTCTGCGGCGAACAGGCCCATGGAGCAGGCCAGCCAGACCAGGATTGCGCTCTCGCTGCCCTCATTGGCGGCGAATGTGATGGCAGTCAGCTGTGTCTTGTCACCCAGCTCCGCAATAAAAAATGTACCGAATACCGTCAGGATCGGAAACTTCGAATCCCTGACGGTTTCTTTTTCTTCTCCTTCTTCCACCTTGCGCAGCGTCGTCCACGCAAAATAGAAAAAGGCACAGGCAGCGATGATCTTGATCAGCCATGTGGGGATAAACTGGGAAAGCAGTGCTCCAAGCCCCACCGCGATCGCGTTTAGCACCAGAATGGAAGCTGCAGAGCCGATGAGGATGTCCCGGAGCTTGTACCGGGAGTTCATGGCGATCATCAGAAGCTGTGTCTTATCGCCCATCTCGGCGATAAACATGGTGATGAGAATCTGAAAAAACAGTAGCATAATACGCCTCCTTCGCATGCGGCTGGTTCTGTACAATCGGACAGCGGGAGTCCCCTCGCCATATCCGGAGTTCTCGATTTGCCTCGCAAATCGGAACACACGCCGCGCGGGCTGCGTCCAATGCCATAAGGATTGCCGACGAAGTCGGGGGATTCCTTATGACGTGGGTGTCAGCCGGAAAAATTCCTTACGCAACCCTGCACATCATAAAAAACAGACAGCCAAACATTCAGCTGCCTGCAAAAAACTCATGTATGGCAGCTAAAAACACCATACATGAGTCTCGTTATTTCATACAAGCCAGATCCTGAAGGTGACCATCTGTACAGATCCCGGCACTGCTGCCGCAGATAAAACTTTGCAGCTGCCGGAGCGTGCTCTGTACTGTGGTTGGTCGAAACAGGAATCAGTATGTTGACTTGCAACACCAAAAAATCGAAAGGGTGCCAACTACTCCCTCATGCGGCTCTAAGATAGCACAATTTTGTGAGGATAGCAACCGTTTTTTTACTAAAAGAATTGATGAATTTTTATGAAAACCTTAATTTGATGTAATCATCATGTTGACAATATTATTAATATATATTAAAATATTATTGGTATACAGCAATATGTTTTCATAAAATGCTAAAAGGTTAAGAACAATGCAGCAAAAAGATTCAGAAACCGGTGGAAATTATATCAAAAAAGAGGTACAATATATGACAGAAAGAGCAGATTTAAATGATGAAACCGGTGAACCATTCGGTTTTGTGAACTCAACAGATGCAGCATTGCCGGAAGATGCATCCGAGGCAAATTTTGATTCAATAAATCGGATAGAAGATGCTGCAAACTCGAATGATGATGTGGTAAACCAAACGGAAGATGCTGTGATGAAAGTCATGATGGAATTTTTTTCCGAAGAAATGCTTCCTTTTTTCGGCATTTTGCAGAAAGCTTCGACGTTCATCTCCACAGAAGAGACGAGAATTGAGCTCAGAAAAGGCTACCAGGACTTCAATCTCCTGATGGAGGACGGGAGCATCTCGCATTTTGAATTTCAGTCAACAAATGGGGGTACGAGGGATCTTCGCCGATTCAGAGCTTACGAAGCAAATCTTAGCGAAAAGCACCAGAAGCCTGTGATAACCTATGTATTGTTTTCAGGAAAGATCAGGCACCCTATGACGCAGTTAACAGAGGGGATCAATACTTACTGGATTTATCCGATTATCATGAGCCAGCATAATGCCGATACCTTTCTGACAAAGCTGAAAGAAAAGATCTGCAGGGGAGAGCCATTGACACGCGAGGATCTGGTTGTGCTCCCCTTGCTTCCGACTTTTGGGGGCGAAAGCACTCAGGCGGAGCGGATCCAGACTGCATTTGAGATTACTGCGGAAGCGGATCAGGTTTCAAGGAAGGATATAGAGAAAATCGAAGCTGCAATCTACGCAATGGCAACAAAATTTTTGAGCAATGCTGAGCTACTGCATATCAAAGGAGGGGTCAGAATGACGTATTTAGGAAAATTATTGGTTGAGGAAGGGCGCGAAGAAGGACGTGAAGAAGGACGTGAAGAAGGACGTAAAGAAGAGCAAAAAAACACGGAACGCGAACGGATCCGTGCGGATAAAGCGGAAGCAGAATTGCTTGAATTAAAAAAGCAATACGGATTAGCGTAGGGTGGCTGTCCTTACCAGATCGCAGAAGGCGGCTTTGCATGCCTTCTCGTAGTCGTGCGGCGAAAGTGTGAGCTGCAGTCCGATTTTGCCGCCGCTGACGGCGATTTTCTCATATTGGAGCGCGGATTCATCCATAAAGGCCGGATAATTCTTTTTCATGCCGATCGCAGTGCAGCCGCCCCGGATGTAGCCGGTCACGTTTTGGATGTCCTTTACATGAATCATTGACAGGGATTTACATCCGGCTGCCTTTGCCGCTTTTTTCAGATCCAGCTCCGCATCGATCGGGATGGCAAATACGAAGAAATTGTGCGAGCCATCCTCGGTCACGAGCGTCTTAAATACAATTTCATGCGGCAGGCCGAGCAGGTCTGCCACATGCTGCCCATCAATAAATTCATCACACTCGTAAGTCTGAAATGTATAAGGTATTTTCATGCGGTCAAGAATCCGCATGGCGTTGGTTTTGATTTCTTTTGATCTGGCCATTCTTTCTTCGTCCTTTCCGGCTATGGCGTTTCAAAATTGATTCTTCCAGGAGAGTATAGCGTGTTTTTCCGGAATTGTACAGGGGAAAAAGAATATTACCTTACTGTTCACAACCCGACCTTGCACTTTCTCCCCCAAACTGCATAAAATGAATTGATGGAAGAAAAATGAAGGTGAGCGTATGGGCTATTTTAGCAGGAGACGGGCAGACGAGAAATACGCGGAAATGGAGCAGACGGTGGTTTCTGAGGCAGACGGGAGAGATGAGCCGGATGCTCTGATGAGCAGGTCAAATGTGTTGAATAAACGGGAGAATTCCCGTGTGAAGCCGGATGCCCCGGATGTGCGGAAATCCCTCCATGTGAAGCCGGACGCCCCGGATATCCGGGAATCCTTTCGCGAGAAGCCGGATGCCTCGGATGTGCGGGAATCTCTTCGCGCGAAGGCAGATGCCCGGTGCCGATGTGGAATATCAGCCATCCGCCCGATTGATTTTTCGGTGCCGAGTGACGAGATGCAGATAGAAAAGGATTTCCGCATGCTTCAGGGGATGTACCCGGCCGCCGCGAAGGAATTGCTCTCGCTGATCGAGGAGGAATGCGATCAGATGGAATATGAGGGGAGCGCGATGTTTGATGAGTACCCGGATGATACGACGATCTACATGATCCAGAAACGGATTGAAAAAGCGGCACAAAAAGAACAGAAAGAGGATGAGGATCTGATCCGGGTGATGCTGCTGCAGGAGATGCACCGCCGGAGGACCAGGCACAGATCCTGCATGGGAGAGATGCTTTGAGTCTTTTTCATAAGAAAAAAAGCTGTGGCTTTTTTTCTTATGAGATAGTATACTGATAACTGCATGAAACGGTACAGGAGCTGAACCGGGGAGACGGTCTTAGAATCGGGACACGGGATCCGGGATTACGTCCTGGTACGTCTGATACGGATTATGAAGTGATGATCATGTTTGATAATTTTCACAGGAGAATGCTTTTATGGGAAATCTACTTAAGACAGTACGGAACATGATAATACGGGTTCTGGTATTGTTCATGGTGTTTGTAGTGGCAATCTATGTGTTCGCGCGGATATTGAACCAGTCGACTCCAAACACATCCGAAACGATGGCTGACGCGACATTTCCGCTGGTTTATATGCAGAACGATGACGTCAGCTACAATTGTCTGCATGGCTATGCCTACGAGATGGATGTGAATTATATCCGTGACACCGTGACGATCCTGGATTCCAGCCACGAGCTGGATATCAGAATCCAGCCGTTCAATACGAACATTGAGAGTGTTTCCTACGAGGTGCTGACGCTCGACGGCAGTGAATCTCTGGAAAATACGAGCGTGATCAATCTGACGGAGGATGACGAGGGCTATCTGGAAGCGACTCTGACGATCCAGAACCAGGTGCTGCTGAATCAGGAATATATTCTCAAAATCCAGCTGTCCGCCGGGGCGCGTAATATTTATTTCTATACGAGGCTGCTTCTGGAGGATGGGCTGCACCTGGACTCTTATCTGGACTTTGTGACCGGCTTTTACGCGAAATGTGTCAACAAGACGGACCAGACCTCGCTCGGCGTCGTGGTGGAGCCGGACGATACGACCGGCACAAGCCAGACCCTTGCGAGCATGGATATTCATGACACCGTCGCGCAGCTGATGTGGGGTTCTCTGAATCCGTCTATTTACTATAAGCCGACGCCGAGTCTGGTCGATATCAATGGCACGACGGCATCTTTTGTTCTGAATTATTGTATTTCTGCGGTGGACGAAGAGGGGATTACCTGTCTTTACCGGGTCAAGGAATTTTACCGCCTGCGCTATACGGATACCCGTGTCTATCTTCTGGATTTCACTAGGACGACGGATGAGATTTTTAATACGGAGCGCACGGTGCTGGAATCCGGTGGCATTAATCTTGGCATCACGGATGGCGATGTGGAGTACATGTTTGACGAGGACAAAAGCATTGTGGCTTTTGTGCAGGAAAATGAGCTCTGGACTTACGAGATCAACGGCGGCAAGCTCTCCCGCGTGTTTGGCTTTTTGCAGGAAGAGGATATGGATTACCGCGATTTTTATGATCAGAATAACATCAAGATTTTAAGGGTGGGAACAAATGGCGACGTCTGGTATGTCGTCTCCGGCTACATGAACCGCGGCGACCATGAGGGGGGAAACGGTATTGCGGTTTATTACTATGAAAATTCCTCCGCCACATCCCGGGAGCTGCTGTTTGTGCGCACGATGGAAGCGTATGACAGCCTGAAGCTGGACGTGGACGCGCTGGCCTACCTGACGGACGACGAGACAGACTGCTACATTTTACTGGAAAATGTAGTGTATCGGATTGACATGGCGACTGGCGAATACGAGAGCATGATTACCGGCGTCAACAATGGCTGCTATACCAGTTCCGGATCGAACCGGTACTTCAGCTGGCTTGCCGAGGGGGAGCGGTACAATTCCCAGACCCTTTGCACGATAGATTTTGAGACCGGTGAGGTGCGTGAAATCACCTGCGGCACAGCCGAACGCATCCGGCAGGTCTGCTATATGGAAGAAAACCTGGTCTACGGAGTTGCCATGCTTTCTGATATTGACAGCTCTGCGGAAGGATCCGAAGTCTTCCCGATGTACATGCTGACGATTGTCGGAGAGGATGGAGAAGTGATCAAGGAATATTCGCCGTCAAACGCTTACGTGGTCGGAGTCGAGCAGTCAAACAGCATGCTGACGCTTACTCGCGTGACGAAGGTGGACGGGGAGTATGCAGAGACTACTTCTGACACGATCGTCAGCACGAACACGGAAGATAGCGTGGAGTATGGCGTGTCGACCGAGACCGATGACGTCAAGCAGACCGTGATCCTTCTGCGTGTCGGCACCACGATCACGGACACAAATCCGCAGGTCGTTACGGGAAAATTTACCTCCGAGAGCGGCTCGGCCACGGTGGAAATCCCTGCGAACGAGGATAAGGAAAAGCTTTATTATGTATACGCGGGGGGAAGCCTGGACAGCAGCTGGCCGACGGCCGCAGAGGCGATTCTCCGGGCGGACGAGATGGTGGGCGTCGTCATCAACGACGCCAAGGAGTATGTCTGGGAGCGCGGCAATACGGAGGACGAGGCAAGCATCAGCCTGGATGATATTCCTGAGATTGTCAGGACCGGCACGATGGATGTGGACGAGCTGGAAGCCGCGATGAACAGGGACGTTGTCGACCTGACTGGCTGCACGCTGGAGCAGGTACTCTATTTCGTCAGCGAAGGAAAGGCAGTCATTGCGGCGACAGAGACCGGCAGCGTCATCATCACCGGGTATGATGATTATGGAAATCTCATTCTGCTCAATCCGGGAGAGACGGAGACCTACTACTATGGCCCGAACGACAGCCTGGCTCTGTTCGAGGCGGCGGGCAACCGGTTTGTCTCCTACCTGAATACGGAATTGTCATGAATTATCAGAAAATAAAGGATAAATTCAGACAACCAAAACATCACATAAGATCAGGAGACACGGAAAACGGAAAAAATCAAAGTAAACCTGCACAAAAATGACGCAGAAAGGCAAAAGCTGGCGCCGGGTGCCCGGAAAGGTTATCCTCTTTTTTTTCCACACCCCGGTGGATAAAAAAACGTGGGAAAATGGACTTATACACTGAGTTATCCACATTATCCACATTTTTGAAGGGAAAATGAGCTGGTTTACATAGTTTTTCTCAAAGAACGTGCGTTTTGTGGATTCTGATAAAAAGGGAAAGACTGTCGAAAAATGTCGAAAAATGGTTGACAGATGAAAAGTCTCTCAACTGTCAATATAATCAGAATATTCAAAACAATCAGAATTTTCTTAACACTCACATTTGCAATCTTATGCATAACGCTTTTTCGGTTTCTGCAGTTTGGCGTCAGGAAAGCCCACGGTGTTTTACACCGTGGGCTTTCCATAAAAGATCATTCGTGTCTATAATTTACGTTTGTCCATACTGCTTTTTCAACTCTCGCAGTTCAGCCTGGGCTTTACGAGCAGCAGCCTCGGCTCTCTCTGCCATCTATTGTACATCCTTTCCCGTGAGATTGCCACAAGTTTCTGAACATTTTTGCTGTTGAACAGGAAACTGGTTAAACTAAAATGAAAAAGCAACACTTGACACTGACTGAATAATATCATATAATAAATAAAAACGCAACAAGATAATTATACAAAGAAATAAAACTTTAAAAACCGTACCCGATGCTTTTGGATTGCTTCCGGTAGAATGTAATTGTGGAAGCTTATGGTAACTATTTGGAAAAAATATGAACAAACAGGCAAAAACAAATTGCCAAAAAGTTCCACCTGTGTTATAGTAAAAACAAATTGGGAAAATCTGCTCAAATTATTGATCTCACGAATCAGACCATGCGGTGCAAGCGATAAGAGGAATGGACAATAATGATTGATTCCGGATTTCCCGACACGGCAAAAGCCGTATGGCAGGAGTTTCTTCTATATTAAATATATGCAGCAGCGATGCGGGGCATTCCGTTTCTGTTTCGCATTGGCGGCGGGCAGAGACCGCGCGGCCGCGCAGGCGGTATTCGGCCTGTCCCTCATGCGTGTAATAGTATGGAAGATACAACGAGATCACCCATTCATATTTAAGGAGGAAAAAGAGTCTATGAAAATCAGGCAGCTGAAAAGAATCCTGAGCATTACGGTGGCGACGGCCATGTTGGTCGCGAGCATTCCAGTGGGAAGCTATGCGGATGATATGACGCCGATAACTGAGGAGGACGTTGGAACAGGTGACGACAACGAAAGTACGAGTGATGACAGCGGCGACAGCGGGGACGACAACACCGGCGGAGACGTTGGCAACAGCGATAGCGGAGACACGGGAGACAGTGACAGCGGGGATGACGGCACCAGTGGAGACGCAGGAGACAGCGACAGCGGAGACGACGGCAGCAGCGGAGACTCGGAAGACAGCGACAGCGAAGACGCGGAAGACAGTGACGGCGGAGACGATGGCAGCAGTGGAGACGCGGAAGATACAGAGGATGCGGCTGAGGCAGATGAATCTGCCGATGCAGAAGATACGACCGACGCGGAAGAAACAGTGGAAACAACTGCGGCTGCAAAAACCACAAATAAATCTCTCGGGTCAGGTTTGCTTGCTTCCACGCCCAGCCTGACGGGAGTAGAAGAGACAGTCACATTGACGTGGTCTATTGCCGACGGTGATGAATATGAGTGGAGTTCGACGGGGGTGTCTCTGCCGACTGCAACCGTTGAGAGCGGATATACAGTTACGTCGTACACATACACATGGTCAGATGGCAGTTCTGAAGAAGAAATTAATAATGTGACGTCAGTTTCGGCTCTCGGAACCTATACTGCGAAGGTGACGGTGACAGATGATTCTTCTGGAGATACAGTCACAGTCTCTAATGACTCTATCAGCTTCTCTATTGTGATGGTAAAGCTATACATTACGTATACCCAGAGTGAATGGACGGTGACCTATGATGGAAACGATTATAGCGGCAGTCTGCCTTCTCTGGGCTTAGAGACAAGCGATGGAACATCTATTGGGAAGGATACCGCTTCCAGTATTTATTACAGCGGACTTGAGGTTTCTTGTAGTGATTCTCTTGTGGATGCGGGCAGGTATACAGTTGATGTGTCGAACTGCACACTGGGTGGTGACGATGCGGGCTATTACGATGTTGCCAATTACGATGAAATGAGCAGTATGACATTTGTAATAGAACCGAAAGAGGTAGATATCACGTGGTCTGAGGAAAATGGCACCACTATCTATACCGGTTCGGTTATAACTCCTCCGACTGCGACGTATGTGGACATTGATGAACAGACGTGTGGAGCGGTTGTTTCCTCCGCGCCGGAAACTGTCCAGGATGTTGGAGAGTATACTTTGACAGCCACGATTTCCGCCGGAAATTACACTGCGTCAGAGACTACTGCTACTACTTCGTTTTCTGTGACAAAGGGATCAGGAACGGTTACAGGATGGTCTTCTGAAACACTTACCTATAACGGTGGGATTCAGTATCCGAAAGCAACCGTAGATGTTGACACCACCCTTACCTACGAGGTTTTGGATGCGGAGAGCCTGAGTGCTGTAAGTACTGCGGTTGTTCCAGGCGTCACTTATGTAGTGAGGGTGACATCCGATAATTACGAGCTCTCAAATAATGTGTATGAATTTACAGTAGATAAAAAGGAAATCACTTCCCTGACATGGTCTTCAACTTCGGCTGCTTATACTGGTAGCGAAATCAGTAAGCCGACAGCGACATTCGTAGATGTAAAGGGCAATTCGCTCAATATGGATGTGTCGTTTGCAGATGGGGATGTTACAATTATACAGGATGTGAGATCATATGACCTGATAGCAGCTTTTTCAAGTACAACTTCTGATACTGTTGGTACAGGCGTTATGATGGATCAGTTATATACAATCACTGACGACAATGCTACTCTTACTTTTGAAGTGACAGAGCTGGAAGTCGAAGTCAGCTGGAGTGGAGACATGTCAGTGGCCTATGACGGAACCGCACATACGCTGACTCCATCGGTGGATAGTGGCTTTTATACGGTGACGGTGGAATCCATTACAAAAGGTGAAGACGGGGTGAATTCAGAAGATGTTGTTTTGCCAGGGACTTATGTATTCACTGCCTCTTCAGACAATGATAACATTACCTTGACGAATAATACAGCGACTCTTGAAATCACGAAGGCACAGGTGTCTTCTTTCACATGGCCGACAGAAATGACAGCGGTATACTGTAACGAAAAAATTGAGCTACCAACAGTGACATTTGACGGGGTAGAAACAGATGATGATACAATTGATGCGACTGTGGAAATAACCGAGGGCGGAACTACAGATGGAAGCATGATGAATGCAGACACCTATGAGCTGACTGCATCCATTCCTGATACAGTCGATTCAGTTACAGGTTTGAAATACAGCGACCTTTACGAAATATCTTCTAACTGCACGACAAATACAGCGGAATTTACAATTACTCCTCTGGAGATTACACTAACTGCTGATAATAAATCACGTTATTATTATGCGGCAGATCCGACCTGGTCGTACTCAGTGGACGGTATCCCGGAGAGCGGAACAAGCGTGACCTCTAATGCGGTAAAGGACGCACTGACTGTCAGCTATAAGATAACGGACGATGATGGCGAGGATATGACGACATCCAGTCCGGTGGGCAGTTATACGATTACTCTTACCGCAACAGAAAACACGACAAGCAACTATAGCATCACTTGCAATGACGGAACGCTTGAGATTGAGGAGCTTGAGGTCTCGCTTACTGCAAATTTGACGTCAAAGACCTATGGCGAGAAAGACCCGGAGCTGACCTATGAAGT